>Ga0265297_10000191_pt1 | contig 206191 bp, 172 predicted proteins | sample Munlanlwell13791_FD_192502 | JGI IMG/M metagenome (GOLD analysis project Ga0265297, IMG submission 192502) | Leachate microbial communities from a municipal landfill in Southern Ontario, Canada - Leachate well 137-91 | ecosystem: Engineered > Solid waste > Landfill > Unclassified | place... | reverse complement strand
TCAGCAAGAATGCATCATTCGGGACAGACGGAGCAATGGAAATAGTATTAGGCGGAACAGTAACACCTTCGTCAACTCAGGTCGCAGGTCAGTACACTGCACCGGTAACAATATCTCTTCAGTACACGACAAACTAAAAAGAATTAAATACAAATATAAAGCCGGTTTTGAACAAGCCGGCTTTTTTTGTTGATTGATGTTTAAAAAATCATTATTTATTCCGATATTGTATAATCAATAAATAGGTAAAATGAGAAGTGTTGTCTTAATAATAATATTTTTCTTCAATGTTACTGCTTATTCTCAATTAGATGCAGATGTCGAGATATGGAATGTAAGAGATTTGGTTTTTCCTGTAGTAATTCCAGGTTTTTCAAGTACAGTATTAACGACGAATTCAGACGCTGGCAGATTAAGTATAACAATTACACGAAATAGAACTACAGTATCTGTTACTTTTTCACTTCCAACTCATTTATCTTCGGGAAATAATAGTCTTCCGGTTACCTTTACGGCAACAAAAAGTAATAATTCTAATGATGGTAATTTAGGTACAAGTTTTGATCCTTACGCCGGAACAACTATTTATAGAGAAACAGGCAGTACGAAGGACTGGTATATTAGATTGGGAGGTGTCATAAACACGCCGATTACTCAGGCGGGAGGAGTTTATAAAGGATCAATAATTATAACATTTATGAACTTAGGAAATTAGAAAATGAATAAAATTAGAATTATTTTTGTAATTATTTTTGTATTTGCCGCATGCGCAGGTTATTCTCAAGTGACAGTCGCTCCTGTATCATTGCATATGAGTGATGTAAATAAGAACGGATATCTGCTGATAAGGAATAATTCTTTAACATCGACCTGGGAAGTAAATGTTGAAATGAAATTCGGATATCCCGTGTCGGATTCAACGGGAAATATAAATATTTACTTTCCTGAAACAGTTAATGCAAGTGATCCCTCTGCAGTTGAATGGATAAATTTTTTCCCAAGGAAATTCATGCTAAAACCGCAGGAAGAACAAACTGTAAGAGTAGTAGCTAAACCACCGAAAGGTCTGAAAGAGGGTGAATACTGGGGAAGACCGATAATTTCATCGCAGGCTGTTAGTACGGAAGACACAACTGAGAATCCTCAGATTGGAGTCGGACTCTCAGTAAAATTCCAGACAGTTATTGCTTTAAATTACAGGAAAGGAAAATCATCAACATCGATTAATATATTATCATTTGATGCTGTTTATGAAAACGATAAAATAATAATATCCGCAGATATGAAAAGGGAAGGAAACAGTGCTTATATAGGTAATCTTATTGCAAAGGTTTACAACAGCAGTAATGATTTGGTGAGTGAAACAGAACAGGAATTTGCTGTTTATTATTCGTTACTGAAGAAAGTGTATTTTGATGTACCCGGAATAAAGAAAGGCAATTACACTATCGAGCTTGAACTGAACACCGATCGAAAAGAACAAAGCGGCACAATAATAAAAGGCAACACCGTAAATAAGAGAATACAGATCAGCGTCAATTAAAAGTATATGATAATTTATGCTTTTAGAATTTTCTCCACTGTTTTTATAACAGCATTTATTTTATTTATATTTTCTCCGAGAAATCTTTTCGCATCACAGCAGGAAGATACACTGAAAAACAATCCTGATGCTGAAGAAATTCCAATGCAAATCAACATTGAAAAAGTCGGATTGATTAATGTAATCGTTTTCGCGAATGAAAATGATGTATACATACCGCTTGCAGACCTGCTAAAAACCGTGAAAGTTAATGTAAACCTCGTTAAAAATAATTATACAGCTACAGGCTTCTTCATTGAAGAAAATAATACCTATTTTATTGACGTAAATGAACTAAGAGCAGAGATTAAGGGCAGGGAAGTGCTCGTCCAAAGGTCAGATTTTTACGTTAATGAAACTGACCTCTACATGAAAAGCGATTTATTCAACAAGATATTCGAAATAAATATGAATGTTGATATGAAAAGGATGAGCATATACATGAATTCAAAAAACACACTTCCTTACACTCTTGAACAGCAAAGAATAACATTAAGAAACATCACTCCTTTCTCTGAAACAGGAATCACGAAACCTGACGTTATAATACCGCGGGAGCGAAAGATTCTCGGACTTGGATTTCTCGACTGGCAGTTCACTGTCTCTTATTCAAATCCAAATAAAGAATATTACAATTATAATGTTGCACTTGGAAATGAACTAATCGGCGGAGATTTAAACTTTAATTTGTACGGGAACAAGGACAATGCAGTTGACCTGGATAATTCTTACCTGAGGTGGAGATTCGTGACCGAAGAGAGTTGGTTTAAACAGGGAATAGCGGGAGATATTAATCCTGTATCAGGATTGTTCTCGAGTGTTCAGGGAGTTCAGATTACGAATGCTCCTCCAATATCGAGGAAGATTCTTGGAGGGTACAAAATATTCGACCAGATTTATCCAAACTGGGAGGTGGAATTGTACGTAAACAATGAAATGATAGCGTACACAAGAGCGAACGAAAGCGGATATTTTGAGTTTATAATACCTTTGCTTTACGGTTCAAATTTTATAACGCTTAAATATTACGGACCCTCAGGGGAAATTCAGACATCAGACAGGGTTATACAGGTCCCTTATACTTTTTTACCATCAGGAGAATTTGAATACTATATAAGTGCGGGAAGAGAGAAGGCCGAAAGACGCAATCTTCTGTCAGAAGCCAATTTTAACTATGGTATAACTTCTTTCTTAACGTTAGGTGCTGGTAATACCTATTTAGATAATGCTGACGTTCCGAGAAACTACCCAAATGCGAATCTTTCATTAAAAATATTAGACGGATTAATTTTAAGCGGACAGTATTTTGCAAAATACAGAGGAAGAGCCACCCTTAATTTACTTTTGCCGTCACAGGCATCCGCAGAAATTAATTACATTAGGTATGAAGAAAACAGTTATTTTAATCCCGGATCAATAAAAGAAGAGAAGAATTTATCTATTTTTTTACCTGTAACATCCGGCGGTTTTTCATCAAACTTCAGGCTCAATGCGAGAGAATTACTAAGGTCAAACGGTAAACAGCTTTTTATATATCCGGGTTTGTTTTTGAGTTACGGGAGATTTCAGGGCAGTGCACAGTTAAACAGTATATTTCAACAGGATCATGATTCATACAGAAACGATTATCTTGTTTCTAATCTTCTACTTTCGTACAGACTTTTTGATGATATGATTATTCGGAACCAAACGGACATAGACCATTTAAACAGCAAGGTTATGAGAACAGGTATTTACATCGATAAAAGTGTTTTCAACGCCGGTTGGGTAAGTCTTTCTGTTTCAAAGGATTTTATTCAAGACAGTTATTCGGGAGCAGTTAATTTTAGATTCTACCTGCCATTTACAAGTATGAGTACAAACTACATGGCAGACAAATCCGGATGGGAGATTCACCAGAGTTTTTATGGTTCAATAGGTTTTGATGATTTTAAGAATAAGTTTATAACGGACAACAGATACCTTTCAAACAGGGCAGGATTAACATTTGTACCTTATCTTGAAAGGAATAATAATAATATGTTTGACTGCTGCGATAAAATACTTGATTCTCAGCTTGAAGTTAAAATGGAATCGGGGCATGCAGTTAAATATCAGGATGATAATAACGTATGGTTTACAGACCTTGACCCGTACAGTTATTATAACCTGCATATAAACCCAATGACGTTCGATAATCCGTTGTACAGACCAAAGTATAAAACTTACTCGATTTATACAGATCCGAGCAGGTTCAAAATGATACCCGTACCGGTGTATATAACAGGTATGGTTTCCGGTTATGTTAACCAGTTTGATGGAAGCGGAAGGAAAGGAGTTTCGGGGATGGAAGTCGTTCTTGAGGCTAAGGAAGGAGTTATACATTCGGTGACGCAAACATTTTCTGACGGAGAATTTATTTTCGACGACGTACCGCCGGGCAAATACAAAGTTTATTTGAAGTCTGAAGAATTAACAAGAAGGGGATATAAGGATGTAAAGAAAATTTATTACATTAAAGTTAAATCTTTAGAAGACGGTGACAGCTTTAGTGACATCGAATTTCTTATTAATAAAATAGAAAAGTAACAAATATATAAGGCTTCCATCAAAAGTAGATTAACCATTAACACTCATTTAGTATTCAAATCAATAAATATTATCAATTTGAGAATTGTACTCCTTTAAACATTTATACTATTATTTACAAAATTCATTAAATTAACCTTATTTTCATTAAATATTCATAGGTTTTCTTACTTTACATATTCTTACGCTTATGAATTCAGAAATAATTCAAGATAGATGAATTTATTCTCAATATGAGTTAAGTATTCTCAAAATGAGAAAATTATTTTGCTTTTAAGTGAATTAAATGAAGATTTTGTAAAAAAATGTACACTTTTGTAATGGCATAAAAGTTGACGATATATTTAATAGAAGCAATTAAATTATATATTATTCCTTGCTTATTTAATATTTTAAAATTAAATTGACTCGGGAATAGAATGAAAAAAATAATAATATCTGCAATAGTACTGATGATGACAGTGATGTGCACTGAAATTTATGCGCAGGTCACGGCTTCTATTTCCGCTACAGCTACAGTTTTGACAGGAATATCTGTGACAAACAAAAGTGACTTAAATTTCGGGGATGATATAGTACCCGGAGTTCAAAGGACAGTTGATAAAACGAATGCCAATTCGGGCAGATTTACATTGGTTGGTGCTCCTAATAAACAAATAAGTATAAGTTTTACCACACCGTCACAATTAATCAACGGTACAAGTACGATGCCGATAACATTTTCAAGCACTGATGCAGGATATCAGGTACCGGGAGGTTCTGTGGTTTCATTCAATCCCGTTGTTGTTTCGAATGCATCATTTAACTCTCAGGGAACTATGACAGTATTTCTTGGTGGCAAAGTTACTCCCTCAAATGATCAGGCATCGGGATTATATACAGCATCTATTACAGTTAATTTGGAATATACAGGAAACTAAATTAATTATAAGATAAATATTCAGATATGAATTCAGCGCAAGCAATAAAGCTTGCGTTTTTTGTTTATAATAAAAAATGCTTCCTGAAAAACAGGAAGCAAATACTATTTGAAACAGAAATCTTATTTGCGTTTAAATTTGTCTTCTTCGAGTGTGAATGTGAGTGAGATTCTGTGAGTATTACCGAGCTGTTCATCACCGTCAAATTTAGCGAAAGAGTAGTCTATGTTAATTTTGGGCAGCTGAACACCTGCTCCAAGAGTTAAATTGCCAATCTCATTGTAACCGCCTCTGATGCTAAAAAGCTTATTATAAGTGTACTCAAGTCCGCCATGAAAATCGAAAGAAACTGGTCCAACGTTAAAGTTAGAAGCAGTCCTTCTGTTTTCAAACCTGACGTCTAAGTCGGCAGCAGGAATTATAGTACCGTTGAGGAATGGAACATCATATATGTAAGCAAATCCAATTTTAGCAGTAGGTGAAATATTCTCTTTCTTTCCTGTACTCCATGCGAGATATGTAGTTGTAATATCCTGCAAGTTAGCGCCGAGCATTAAATTTTCAATCGGAGAATAATGCAGCCCAAGGTCGAAGCCGAGACCCCATGCAGATTCTTCAGCCAAAGACCTTCTTATAACCTTAAAGTTAGCACCGTATGAAAACTTATCGCTGTGTTTTTTTGAATAAGTTAAATAGAAAGCGTAGTCATTGGAATTAAAATATGTGATTCTGTCCGGGTCGAGTCTTTCTCCCGGGTCGAGAACACCGTTTCCGTTCAGGTCAATGAGTGCATTTCGGGTGTCAGGAATATCGTCAATGCCGTTAATAATAACACTCAATCCAACAGACTGATTTTTATCCAGCGGAATAGCGATAGCACCGTAATTATAATTCACGAGATTTCCAAAACGAGCGTCGTGCATGAGTGCAAGTTGCGGATAGTTTATTTTCGAGAGCAGTGCAGGATTCCAGTAACCTGCCGTAACGTCATTGACGAGTGCTACGTAGGCACTACCCATTCCAAGAGGTCTTCCACCAACACCTATAGCAAGAAATTCCCCCGCGTACTTGCTGCCATTACCTTGGGATAAACCAAATTCACTGAAAATTGCGAGAAATGCAATTACTACTACCGAAATTTTGATGTGATTCATTTAATAAAATTTATTTGTACGAAATTCTGTACAGATTGCTTATTTGCACTCTCTTTTTATTTGTTCAATAATCTCAATTTAAATCAAATAAATCAATACTAAAAGGAAAAAATGCACAAATTGTGACATTAGAAAATAATTCACAACGGAAATTAAGGTTAGAAATCAAATACACAGAATATGATATTCTTTCAATATTGTTTAGAGTCATTATCGCAGTAAAATATTCAAATTATAAATTTGAATATTTGAATATTTGAATAATATTTGTTGTATTGATAATGAGTATAATTATGTACAAAATAATATTTATATTGTTTTTTAATATTCTTCAGGTCAACCGAATCTTTCATTCCGCTTAAAATTAATTCTTAAAATTACGCATTAATGGCGCACTTATCTCTTTCCTTTAAGCAAAAGCTTAGTACAGGCGGAGCTGTGGCTATAAGTATTTCAAAGGTCAAATTTAATGACAGCACTATAAAACAAGTTAACTTTCCGATATATCATTTCAAAAAAACAGTACATTTATCAATTTTATGGGAAGTATAAATTTCTTAAATTACTGCAAATACAAAACTAAAAACAGCATGAAGAGAATATTATTAATTTCAGCAGTTCTAATACTTTTTGTAAAAATATCTCTTGCACAGGAAAAATTTCCGAGTATAATTCCATTTGGCGAAAAGAAGCTTACGTCGGACATAATGACTCCGGAAGTTTTATGGTCGTTCGGAAGGATTACAGAGATGTCCGTATCGCCGGACGGTAAATCGATTGTTTACGGAGTAAGATATTTCAACATAGAGATGAATAAAGGTCAGACAGATTATTTCATAGTTGATGCCGATGGAGCGAATAAAAAACGGCTTACGGGATCATCAGACGCTAAATACGGTGTGAAATGGCGTCCCGACGGTAAGCGTATAGGTTATGTATCAAACCGAAGCGGGATAATGCAAGTATGGGAGATGAAACCGGACGGTTCGGATTTAAGGCAAATGTCGTACATATCTGACGGAGTAGGAGATTTTAGGTATTCACCGGACGGCAAGAAAGTTTTATATTTAAAGGAAGTAAAAATTGATAAGACAGTCAAAGATCTGAATCCGGACCTGCCTAAGGCAAATGCGAGACTTTTTGATGACCTTATGTACAGGCACTGGGATGAATGGGAAGACGGGAACTACAGCCACATTTTCGTTTCTGACTATATAAGCGAAAATATTAAAGACGGGATTGATATTAATGCTGGAGAGGGCTGGGACATTCCAATGAAACCGTTCAGCGGAATTGAGCAGATAAACTGGAGCAGTGATTCAAAGAAGATTGTTTATTCAGCAAAGAAAATGAGAGGGAAAGAGTATACGGTATCGACAAATTCAGAGATTTATGTTTACGACCTTATTACGAAAACAACTGAGAATATTTCAGAAGGAATGATGGGTTTTGAATTAGCACCTGTTTATTCACCCGACGGACAGTATATAGCATGGACAAGTATGGAGCGAGACGGTTACGAATCGGATAAGACAAGAATATTTATTTATAACACATCAACAAAAGAGAAATTATATGCGACAAAAGATTTTGACCAAAATGCTGACGGACTTGAATGGACGAAGGACGGCAAGTCAATATATTTTGTAAGCGGAATTCGAGCAACTCAGGAAATATTCAGGTACGATTTAGCCGACGGAAAGATAACACGTGTAACGGACGGTATTCATAATTATCTTTCAGTAACCGAGGCAGGTAGCATGCTTATAGCAACAAGACAATCAATGTCGAAACCAACCGAGATATATTCAGTTAATCCTGAAAACGGTGAAGCAAAAGAAATAAGTTTTGTTAACAAGGGACTGCTTGACCAGCTAAAAATTGCAGAGGTTGAGAAGCGGATGGTAAAAACGACTGATGATAAGGATATGCTCGCATGGGTTATTTATCCACCGGATTTTGACCCGAATAAAAAATATCCAACGCTTCTTTTCTGTGAAGGAGGACCACAAAGCACTGTTGACCAGTTCTGGAGCTACAGATGGAATTTCCAGATGATGGCGGCTAACGGCTATATTATAATAGCTCCGAACAGAAGAGGGCTGCCCTCTTTTGGTATGGATTGGCTTGAACAGATAAGCGGAGATTACGGCGGACAGAACATGAAGGATTATTTAAGTGCCATTGATGACATTGCACAAGAACCATACGTTGATAAAGACAGGCTCGGAGCGGTAGGGGCAAGCTACGGAGGATTTTCAGTTTTCTGGTTAGCAGGAAATCATGATAAACGATTTAAGGCATTCATTGCACACGACGGAATGTTCAATCTTGAGAGCCAGTATTTAGAAACAGAGGAAATGTGGTTTGTAAACTGGGATTTAGGAGGTCCATTTTGGGAAAGGAATAACAAGGTTGCACAAAAGTCTTATGAAATATCACCTCATAAATATGTTCAAAACTGGGATACACCGATACTCGTAATACACGGAGAAAAGGATTACAGAATTGCATTTACGCAGGCAATGCAGGCGTTCAATGCGGCTGTACTGCTTGGAGTACCTGCGCAGCTGCTTTTATTTCCTGAAGAGAATCACTGGGTGCTGACACCACAGAACGGAATTTTATGGCAAAGAACTTTTTTCAACTGGCTTGATAAATGGCTGAAATAAAAAGAGATAGACGTAAAAAGATTGATTTAAGATTTATTGAAGGTTCAAATACTGAGAAGAAATTTTCTGTAAAGGAAATGCCTGCTCATGAAAAACCGCGCGAAAAGCTTAGTACCAAAGGAACTTCGGGAATGAGTGATTACGAGCTTTTAGCAATATTATTGAGAACAGGCACAAAGGAGCAAAATGTCTTAGATTTTTCCCGCTCACTTTTATGGCATTTTGGCAGTCTTGAGAAACTGTTTGATGCTTCGATTCAGGATCTGATGAAAATAAAAGGCATAGGGCTTGCAAAAGGAGCAGAATTAATTTCCTGTATAACACTTGCAAAAAGGTACAGGAAAGAGAGGGAGATGAACGAAAAACTCAGAATGCAAAGGGAAGCAATAACAGATGCCTCGCTTGCAGCGGACCACATAAGGGAATTGATAACGGATTATTCTAAGGAACAATTTTTTGTATTGAATCTTGATGTAAGAAACAGAGTAATAGATGTTGACAGAATTTCGGAAGGTACGCTGACGGCGAGTCTTGTGCATCCGAGGGAAACATTTGAGAGTGCAATAAGGAAACATTCGGCGAGTATAATGGTGGCGCATAATCATCCGTCCGGGGATACGCAACCTTCGGAGGAGGATATACGAATAACGAGAAGGCTGAAAGATGCAGGTAATATACTTGGGATTCAGCTTCTTGACCACATTATTATTACAAAACATAAATACAGCAGTTTAAAAGAAATGGGAATAATCTGATTTATGGAATATAAAGATTACTACAAAATACTTGGTGTTGATAAGAAAGCAAGCAAAGATGATATAAAGAAAGCATACAGAAAGCTCGCAATGAAATATCATCCCGATAAAACGAAAGGGGACAAATCCGCAGAGGATAAATTCAAAGAAATTAATGAAGCTAATGAAGTTCTGAGTGATGACAATAAAAGAAAGAAGTATGACGAGATGGGCTCGAACTGGAACTACTATCAGCAGGCGGGAGGAAACGCAGAGGGATTCGACTGGGGCAAGTATTCGAATCAGGGAGGAACTCAATATCAATACAGCGGAAATTTTGAGGATGTATTCGGGAATTCAGGTTACTCGGATTTCTTCGATATGTTTTTCGGCGGAAGTTTCGGAGGCGGTAAAAAAAGCAGACGAGGTGGCGGCAGACGCACACCTGCAAAGGGACAGGACTATCAGGCATCGCTCGATATTTCATTAAGAGAGGCATACAAAGGAGTCTCAAAAGTATTTTCATTCAACAACCAATCTATAAAGCTTAACTTAAAGCCCGGAATAAACGACGGACACGTGTTAAAGATACCGGGTAAAGGCGGAGCGGGTTCGGGCGGAGCAGGAGATTTGCTGATAAAGATAAATGTGCGGGGCGATGCTGTGTTTGAAAGAAAAGAGGATGACCTTTATGCAAATCTTCATGTACCTTTGTATGATGCAGTACTCGGCGGCAAGGTTGAGTTTGAAGCTATAAAAGGAAAGGTAAAGATAGACATTACGAAAGACTGTTCAAACGGGAAAATATTCCGATTATCAAGAATGGGCATGCCGAAGTACGGAAAAACGGGGGAGTTCGGAGATTTGTATTTAACAGTGCAGATAGATATGCCTAAAAATTTAACGGATAGAGAAATTGAGCTGTTTCAGGAACTAAAGAAATTAAGAACCTAATATTATTTTTAACCACTATTCTAATTTAATTTCGCAATTATTTTGACGCTTAATTCCCGCTTGATTGACGCTCATTTCCCGCTTGGTTGACGCACATTTCCCGCTCAGTTGACGCTGATTCCCCGCTTCTTGCATGAATCTGAGACGCTTCTAAGACGAATCTATAACACCCGGTTAAGCAATTAAGCATGAAATAGTTATTATTGACTATTCACGGAAGTTTAGAGCAATATGGAATACCTAAAAGCATTTTATCTGTGTGTAATTCTCACCTACCAACATTAAATGCCTTCGGCATTTATTATAAAAGCAACAAACAATATCTACTAAGACTAATTCGGGGAAAATAAGTATTTCTCTATTATAGCGTATGACCTTCGCAATCCTTTCAAGGCTTTTCTTGGATTCACGGATACATTTAATAATGACCTGTGGAAATTGTCGTTAGATGAGGATGAAGTGATAGTAAATGATATGAATAACAGTGCTCACAAGTTATACGGATAATAAACAAAAACTTGCATTCATCTAATGGAATCTTATATCGAATACACTGAAATTTACAAGAAAAGGAGGAAGCGTTATTCTATCGGCAAAAAATGACTAAGGATATTGTTGATATATCAATAAAAGATACGGGTATTGGTATGAGTAAAGGAATGATTTATCCCTTATAAATAAAATGATAAGAAGGACGGGATCTGCGAACCGGGTACGGAATGGGGCTGCTGCTGTACAAAGAATTTGCGGAAATGCACAACGGTAAGATTTTCGTTAAAAGTGAAGTAGGTAACGGGACAGAGTCTGTTGTAAGTCTGCCATAGACTGTTTTATTTCTGTATTAAGTAAAACTATTTGTTATTAATAATAAAGTTTACAATCTCGGGTTTATTGCCGATACGTAAAGGCGGTCCCCAGGTACCAAGGCCTGTAGATACATATATCCATGTTCCATATTTATTTACAAGCCCTGTGCTTACTTCATAAATTAAGTTTGTTACAAGGTTGTTAGGAAAGAACTGCCCGTGATGTGTATGCCCCGAAATAGATAAATCAACATTTTTTCCGTTAAGTTCAGAAAGGTTGGTCGGTTGGTGGTTCATTAAAATAACAGGGTATTTATTATCTACACCTGACATGAGTTCTTCAAGTGAACGTCTATCCTTTCCTGAAAACCTTTTAATATCGTTATCCTCTCTGCCCAGAAGATAGAACTGATTGTTTATCAGAGCACTGGAATCTCTAAGTACAGTTACATTGTGTTCGGTCAGATATCTTACAGCAGGTTCAACGCCGCCAATGTATTCATGATTTCCGGTAACGGCAAACACTCCGAATTTTGATTTAAGATTAAGCAAATGGTCGCCGAGATTTTTTTCTAATACAGGTTTAATATCTTCATCAATAACATCACCCACAAGAAGAATAATATCGGGATTCAAAGAATTAATTTTTTCAACGATATAATCAACCCACTTTCCTGATGAAAGTGGTCCCAGGTGTAAATCAGAAACGACAACAGCATTCAATAAAAGCTCTTTAGTATTTTCTTTTGAGATGTTAAGCTCAATAGTATTAACTACAGGATTATTTGCGTTACGATACCCGAAGGTTAACAACACTGATACTGAGATTAAAGATATAATAAAAACTGCTAACTTTGTTTTCTCATAGTTAAAATTAACGAAAGCAGGAAAAATTGTGACGAAATGATTTACAATTCTTAAAAAATCCAATAATAAAGAAATAAGGAATAAGTACAGAAGTGCTGCGAGCCAGAATGAACCGATAAGAAGCAGAGCATCGCTGATACTGTTGAAATTGTAAGACTGGAGGAATCTTGCTGCTATGTATGAAAAAGCAAGAAATACAAAAACAATTATGTAATAGGGCTTAATCCATTGATAACCATTAAGAGCCTGAAGTCCGTGGTAAAATACGTAAACATTCCCTATACCGTATACAGTAAGTACGGTTGAGATAAATATAATAAAATCAGAAGTTCTCATGGAAATAATAACGCAAAAAACGTGTGATACGTTCACAAACACATATCAATATTTTTATAAAACAGAACAGGAAATTAATTGATATAAATTCTGATATTGGTTATATTTGTAACTCTTACTATCAGCGGAAGTGGTGGAACTGGTAGACACACCATCTTGAGGGGGTGGCGCCGCGTAGGTGTGGGGGTTCAAGTCCCCCCTTCCGCACAGAATACAGCAATAATCTAAAGAATTTGCATAAAAAGAGGATTTTATTCCTCTTTTTCTTTTTGGAGTAGATTACTTATTGATTATAAAAAATGGTATAAACCGCATAAATGAACCTGTTAACGACATTAATCACTTGATTTTTAGTGTAAATAATGATAAATTTGTTGTTTAATATTTTAATAATTTAAACGTTAAATGGATAAGGTTAAGAGAAATTACGAAATCTATATAATAGTTGACGGAAACTTTGAAGATCCGACAGTAGAAGAGATTATATCAAAATACGAGAAGTTCCTCATAAAAAATGGTACCGAGATTATCAACATAGATAGAATGGGCAGAAAAAGACTTGCATACCCGATAAAGAAAAAGGTTAATGGATACTATATTTGTTTTGAGGTTTTAGCACCCGCAGACGTAGTTGGGAAACTTGAGAAGACATTCAGGATTGACGAGAATATATTAAGACATCTTTCTGTTTACATGAGCAAGAAAGATTTAAAAGAGAAGAACGAATATTTCGTTAAGAAAGCCGCCACTTTAGCAGCATTTGAGGCTCAGAAGGCAGCGGAAGAAAAAGCATCACAGGAAAAAGAAGAAGAGTTGATTGCTGAAACCCCTGAAAAGGGCGAAGTAACCGCACAGGAATAAGAGATTATTAAATTAAACATTTATCCGGAGGTACATTATGGCTGAATTTAAGATGCCCGAATTAAACAGTGTAGTAATTGCTGGTAACCTTACAAAGGACCCAATTTTTAGACAGACAACCAACGGAACACCGGTTGTTAATTTTTCTATTGCAAGCAACAGAAGGTTCAGGGACAAGAATGAAGACTGGAAAGAAGATGTGTGTTATGTAGGAATTGTAGCATGGAACAGACTTGCTGAAAGCTGCAGAGATAAACTGAGAAAGGGTAATGCAGTCTTAGTTGACGGCGAGTTACAGTCAAGGACTTTCAAGACTGAGGACGGATCAAACAGGACGATAGTTGAAATTAAAGCAAGAAGAATTCAATTCCTGAACAAACGCGGCTCCAGTGACGGTGAAAGAGACGAGCCCTCAACGTTTACGGATGAAAGTTTTGATTCATTGCTTTCACCCGAAGATTCAGATTTAATAAAATAATTAGTTTAACTTTATAAAAATAAATTAACTCGGGCGGTTAAAGCCGCCCGTTTATAGTAAAATATCATGAAAGTATTATTAAAAAAGGATTTCGATTTACTCGGAACAGCCGGTGAAGTAAAAGACGTTAAAGACGGCTATGCAAGAAATTATTTAATACCAAAAGGAATAGCAACTCTGGCAACTCCTTCAAGACTAAAATCATTCGAAGAAGAAAGAAGACAGCAGGGAAGAAAGATTCTAAGGGAAACAAATGATGCAAAGATAATCGCTTCAAGAATTGAAACTGATTCTGTTACATTAACTGTAAAGACTGCCGAAGAAGGCAAAATATACGGGTCTGTATCTCCTTCGATGGTGCATGATGCTCTTTCAGAAAAAGGTTACAACATCGATAAGAGAAAGATTATAATGCCCGAGCATATTAAATCTCTCGGTGACTATACGATCGATATTAAGCTGTACACCGACGTTATCGCGAAGCTAAAAATATCTGTTATAAGCGAAGAGCCGGCTCCGGAAGAGAATACAGAAGAAACTCCCGCATAATAACAAGAATTATTTGAAATTATATTAATCCATTTCTCAAAAGGAAATGGATTTTTTATTTTACCTTGAAAAACCATCTCAATAATAGTATTTTTAATTTTCCCATTATAATTAATTATAAAAGGACACAGACTTTTGACAGAAGAAAAAACACAACCCGAACATTCGAAACCTGATGTTATAACAGTAGAAGATGTAACAGTTAGGTTTGCGGGTGATTCTGGAGACGGGATGCAGTTGACGGGCGCGCAGTTTTCCGATACAGTAGCATCATACGGTAATGATTTAGAAACATTTCCCGATTATCCGGCAGAAATCCGTGCACCAGCCGGAAGCCTTTACGGTGTAAGCGGATACACAATACATTTTTCGAGTCATGATATTTATACACCAGGAGACCAGATAGACGTTTTAGTAGCTATGAATCCTGCGGCTTTAAAGGTAAATCTGAAAGACGTAAAAAAGCATGGAGTAATAATTGTAAATACCGATACTTTTGACAGAAAGAATCTTGAACTTGCAAGCTACAAAGAAAATCCGCTTGAAGACGGTTCTCTTTCTGGATATAGTGTATATCCTATACCAATAACAAAATCGACATTAGAAACACTTAAAGAATTAAACTTACCTTTAAAAACAGCATCAAAATGCAAGAATTTCTTTGCTCTTGGTGTCATTTACTGGCTTTACAACAAAACACCCGAATTAACATTAAACTGGATTTCAGAAAAATTCAAGAAAAATCCGGAATTAATTGAAGCGAACACTAAAGTACTTAAAGCAGGTATGTATTTTGGTGAAACGACTGAAATATTTAATACAAGGTACGAAGTAAAACCTGCACATCTCAGAAAAGGAACATACAGAAATCTTAACGGTAATGAGGCAGTTGCATTGGGACTGGTATCTGCTGCAAAAAGAGCAGGACTGGAACTATTCCTCGGAAGTTATCCGATAACTCCCGCATCGGAAATTCTTCATTACTTATCGGGTATGAGGCAGTTTGGGGTTAAGACATTTCAGGCAGAGGATGAAATAGCAGGTGTAGCAACTGCTGTAGGTGCATCGTTTGCAGGACACCTTGGTGCGACATCGACGAGCGGACCGGGTATGGCGCTTAAGACTGAGGCGATTGGTCTTGCTGTAATGGCTGAACTTCCATTAGTTATTGTAAACGTTCAAAGAGGTGGACCTTCAACAGGACTACCGACAAAGACCGAACAGGCAGACTTGCTGCAGGCAATGTTTGCACGAAACGGAGAATGTCCTGTAGCAGTAGTGGCCGCTGCAACTCCATCTGACTGTTTTCATATGGCTGTAGAAGCCGCAAGATTAGCCATAAAATTCATGACCCCTGTTATTCTTTTAACAGACGGTTATATTGGTAACGGTTCAGAACCATGGAGAGTGATAACAATAGATGAACTGCCCGAATTTAAAGCAAATTTCAGGACTGATCCGAAGGATTTTCACCCATACGTCAGAGATGAAAGATTAGTCAGACCATGGGTAAAACCGGGGACTCCGGGAATGGAACACAGAATAGGCGGACTTGAAAAGCAGCATATTTACGGTAATATAAGCTACGACCCTGAAAATCATGAATTTATGGTAAAGACAAGAGAGCAGAAGATTAAGAATATTGAGAACGATATTCCCGAGCTTGAAGTTTTAGGGGATAAGGAAGCTGAATTACTCGTGATGTCTTGGGGAAGCACATTCGGTGCTGTTGCATCAGCGGTTGAAAATCAGATTGCAAAGGGTAACAAAGTAGCGTTTGCGCATTTTAAGTATATAAACCCAATGCCGAAGAATACTGAGGCTGTTATTAAGAGTTACAAAAAGATACTTGTTCCTGAAGTAAATATGGGACAGCTATCGAAAATATTGAGAATGAACTACGTAATAGAACCGATTCAGTTTAACAAGATAAAAGGAACACCATTCAAATCCTACGAAATCGAACAGAAGATTGAAGAAATTTTAAAAGGAAGTGTGAGGTAAAATATGAGCGAAAAAGCAGAAACAAAATATACAGCTAAAGATTTCTCGTCGGGTATTGATGTAAGGTGGTGTCCGGGATGCGGAGATTTCTCGATTCTTGCACAGGTACAGAGGTCGTTTCCTCAGCTTGTGGGTGTTGATAAGGAAAAGATTGTCTTCATCTCGGGTATAGGCTGTTCAAGCCGCTTTCCGTATTACATGAATACTTACGGTTTTCATACAATTCACGGAAGAGCTGCAGCAATAGCATCTGGTGTTAAAACAGCACGTCCTGAGCTTTCAGTCTGGATGGCAACGGGCGACGGCGACTGCCTTTCAATCGGCGGTAATCATTTTATTCATTTATTGAGAAGAAATATTGATATTAATGTTCTTCTTTTTAACAACAGAATATACGGTTTGACAAAAGGACAGAATTCACCAACATCCGAGCATGGCAAGGTAACCAAATCAACTCCTTTGGGTAATGTTGAGTATCCTGTTAATCCGATTGCGATGGCTATCGGAGTAGAGGGTACATTCATAGCAAGAGCAATGGACGTTGATTCAAAACATCTTCAGTCACTTATACAAAGAGCTCACCTGCACAAAGGAACTTCATTTATTGAAATACTTCAGAACTGTGTTATATTTAATGACGGTGCATTTGATAATTTCACTTTAAAAGAGCACAGGGCAGACAGGGTCGTTTATCTTGAGCATGAAAAACCGATGGTATTCGGGAAACAAAAGGATAAGGCAATTAAACTTGACGGCTTTACACCTGTTCTTATTGACCTTAATGACGGTAAACACAGCATTAATGATGCACTGGTCTATAATGAGAAGTCGAAGGAACTTGCATACATAATCAGTCAGTTCTCAGATAATCCTGCGATGCCGCTTCCGGTAGGTGTATTCCTTGATATTAATTATACAACATTTGAGGACGATATGACGGCACAAATCGCAGACGCTAAAAAGAGATTGGGTGAAGGTGATATTAATGCTCTCCTTAAAGGAAAATCTTACTGGGAAATTAACTAAGTTATGTTTTAATCAGAATAGAAAAGGGCTGTCCATATTACAGCCCTTTTTGTTATCATATCTAAATATAATTTAATAGTCAAGCCCGAGAGAAAACATGTACAGCGGGTCTGAGAACTTTTGCAAGTCATACCTCCATGCAACGTCGAACCTGACGGGGAATCCAAGAAATACGATTCTGGCGCCAAAACCGGGAGCAAGTAAAAGGTCTTTTGTTTTTGCCCTTCCGGATGGACTGGACCCAACAAATTGTAATTTCTTTGTATCATTCCACGCTGACCCTGCATCTATAAAAAATGCACCCATTATGTTCTGGAATCCCAAAGGTAAAGCCCCAAGTATAAGGTATTTGAAAATTGGAAATCTGAGTTCAACGTTTGCAAGTACAAATTTCGATCCTGATCGAGCATTAAAGTTAAATCCCCGCATTGGAGTTACCAGAGTGGCAAATGCATAGTTATCAATACTTTCTCCGAAAGGTATAACGCTGTTTTCAAACTGCCAGTTTATCCAGTTATCAATACCCCCAAGATAAAACTTCTGTGGATTCAATCCAAAACTTGCTCCGCCGTTAAACCTCATAGCAAATGTGTAATTATCTCCAAGCTTAAAATATTTTCTGAAATCACCAATTAATGAATAAAACTCAGAGCTTTCGCTTCCGAGGTATGGCGATGCAAGTGCCGTTATGATATACTTTTCCCCTCTTTCGGGGTATATATAACCGAATAGAGTATTATCAAAAACCATGTTTATAGATGGAGATATCAGATATTTGTAATTCATCGGTTCATTCCCGTTGTCCAGGTTTTCTCTTGATATTCTCATCAATGAAAGACCTGCGTCAATTCTTCTGAATTTATTAATAGGGTATGAAACATTAATTTCTGCGCCGTATGTCCTGTAACGGTATAATTCGCTGTATGGTGAATTTGGATTCTGGTAGAGTACAAACCTTGCAGTGTGATAGAGTCCAAAACCATAGTCTATTCTTTTCGCCAGGTACTGATATGCAGCGGCATAATCGCTGTTCTTGAGGTCAATAACCATCGATGTCAGAAAAGTAATCCTGTGATTCCCCATCATGTCGCTTAATGATATCTGTGCTACTCCCTGAACACCGTAGTATGAAGAATACATCGCATTCCCGTAAACTAAGTCGGGTGTGAATTTAATCTTATAGTTGTTAATTCTAAAAGAGCCGTCATCATTAGTGTTATTCTCTATCTTGAAATTGCTGTTCGATGTGTATATGGAATCAAACTTATCGGTGAATAAATCTTCCTTGTCTTTCTTAGTGTTGAATTTAAGTTTGATTTTGCTTCCATACAGACTGCTGGAATCTGTTTTTGAATCATTCGAAATTGAATCTTTGATTGATTCTAAGTTTATTATTGTACTATCTCGTAAAAGCGAATTTGCATAAAGAGTATCGGATAAAAGTGTATCAGCCATAGTAAACGAGGTATCGTGTAAAAGACTGTCCGCTTTGTGGTCAAGTGCAAGGTTTTTTCTTGATTCATTCAGTTTCAGTACATACTGTGTAGGGGGTAATGTGTCCATGTCAAGTTTCTTATCGAAAGGATTATCCATTGAGTAAATATCATAACCTCCCTGATTCAAAGAAACGAATAACAGTTTCTTTGCGTCTCTCGAGAGCGAAAGCTGGTCTATCGGGCTAATAGAGTTTGTAATCGGTCTTTCGGTATAATTTCCGGTAGAATCAAACTGTCCAATGTATATGTTCGAAATTCCGTTCCTGTCGGACACATAAAGAACCTTATCACCTTTCTCATTAAAAGTAACTGAGCCGTTCTTCGTATCTTTTGAGTTCGATATTCTTTCGATAGTTCCGTTTGATACTTCAATTCTGTAAACATCCTTCCTGTCAACGTCATGTTTCCACATCTCAAAATTTGCAGGAATGCTGTCTCTGTTTAAATAATTATCCCTGTCAGAACTAAAATAAATGTACTTGCCGTCGGGTGACCAGCTGGGTCCAATGTCAGAAAAAATATCATTTGTAAGGTTTGTCAGTTTATTGCTTTTAATATTGTAAATATAAATGTCGGATTGTTTCGTGTTTGTTCCTACAAACGCAATGATATTCTTAAAAGGAGACCACTCAACGTAAGAGATTGAGTTTAACTCCACCGGAAGCCATCTTTCATCACCGTCATCTGCATTTATTAAAAAGATTGCATCCTTATCTCCCGCTTTTACGCTGATAGCAAGTTCTTTTCCGTCCGGCGACCATGACAATCCGGGCGTTAGAACCTGAAGCTCTTCGAAATTATTCGTATTGTTGCCCTGCAGAATTTTATCGAGTATTCTTCCGCTGTTAACGTCCGCTAAAAACACAGAAAAGAAATCGTCCCTGTTAGAAATAAATGCAAACTTATCTCCTCGCGGAGATATTGTTGGTGCTATGTTGTAAAAACCGCCGTCTTTTTCGTGGTTCGTAAGCATCTTCGCGAAATCTTTAACGTCTTCTCTTTTTGCTATTTCTGGCCAGTGAGTTTTCTTTAGTTCCTTAAGCCATTTTTCTGAAAGCTGTTCAATACTTAATTTAAACGTCTCCCTGAAAGCCATATCAACATCATTCAGGCTTTTAATATTACTCATTAAATCACTCATTTTGTAATCACCGTAAGTATCGGCAATGAAAGATAGAAAACTCTGGCCTCCTCGGTAAGCAAGGTATCCGTCATTGTACTCAATCGGAGGCAGGTAATTATTCAATACTGCGTCCCTAATGAACATATCAGTCTCTTTGTCCAGTCCGTTTAGGCTTTGATATTCAGCCATACCCTCGCTGAACCAGAGCGGTACATTTAAAGTTATATTTTTTGAGATGACATTCTGTATAGAGCCGCCGTAATACATATCGTTCATAAACGCATGAAATAGTTCGTGATGTATTACATGTCTGTATTGATCATAATTCCCCTCAAAGGGAACAAGAATTCTGTTCTTAAACAGTTCAGTTACTCCGCCGATTCCTTCAGGCAAAAATTCATCGATAACATTATTCTGTTGAAATTCATTATGAGAATTGAAAACAACTAACGGAATTCTGTTTGATATATTATGTTCGAGATTTCTTGTAAGCGAAGCAAGTGATGATTCAGCCACGAATGCAGTGTAAACAGCCAGGTCATAACCTCCCTGTGAAAAATAAACGTCAAAGTGCTTTGTTTGTATAAACTTCCAGTCAAAAACCTTATATTGCACTTTGTTTTTGCCAAACTGGGAATAGGCATCCGGCTGAGCAATAACATATAGTACTGCAAGGAATATAAACGCATATACTGCCTTTTTGAATTTCATATTATTCTTGATGTAATTGATTAACAAACTGTAAAAAAAATATGTCTATATGCGTTTTAAAATTAGCTTAATAATATACTGTTTCTGTTTCTTTTATGAAGTAATTTAAGCATTTTTATAAAATATTCATACTCAAAATATAAAATAATAATTGATTGTAATAAGTTCAGATAAACTATGATTATTTACAAACAAGCGGTTTTAAACAACGGGCTAAGGCTTGTTATGAGCAGGAAATCTGAGATTCCTAACGTAATTATAAATTCATGTTTCCATGTTGGGTCAAAAGATGAGGACCCAAATAAGACGGGTATGTCACACCTTCTTGAACATCTTATGTTTTCAGGTTCAGAGAATATTCCCGGAGGGAAATTTGATGAAATTCTACACGCAAACGGGGGTGAAAGCAATGCATTCACGACTCAGGATTATACGAGTTATTATCTGACAATTCCTTCATCAAAGCTGGAACTTGGTATGTGGCTTGATTCGGACAGGTATGCAAGTTTTCCTGTCACTGAAGAGGGGCTTGAAGTTCAGAGAAAGGTTGTGATCGAAGAAAAAATGCAGACTCATGACAATTCCCCCTTTGGTTCGCTCGAATATGAAAGTGCGAAACGGCTTTTTAAAAAGAGCGGTTATAGATGGGAGATTATTGGCGATGAGAATCATATTAAAAATTTATCTCTAAAAGATATAGAAAACTTTTATAACAGTTTTTACAATCCTGCTAACATGGTATTAACCGTAGTTGGGGATATAGATTATGATGAGACTTATGATTTAGCGGATAGTTATTACGGCAGTATAAAAACTAATGCAAGTATGGCTGAAAGAACATATTCAGAGGAGATTATTGAAAATGAAATTGAAGATGAAATCGAAGATAACATTACACTTCCCGCGAGGTTTATAATGTACAGAACTCCCGCTTTGGGAACGAAAGAATTCTATGCTTTCAGGCTAATGTGCGTCGGTCTTTCTTCGGGGGAAAGTTCAAATGTTTATAGGTCTCTGGTTAGAACTGATTTAACTACTGAATCATATCTTTCGAATCAGGGTATGGAGTTTGAGAGTATTTTCAGCTTTAATAGTTTTCTGAATAAGGGTGTAAAGATTTCCCAAGTCTCGAAAAGTATGGATAACATAATATCAAATCTCAAAATGAACGGTTTGACGGATTTTGAAATCAGGAAATCTGTAAACAAAGTCCTGACATCATATTATCTCAAAATTCAGCAATCGATGAATTTGTCTAATCATCTTGCTTTCTATAAACTTTTTTTCAATGATTGCGAAATGATTAACAACGAAATAAAAATATTTGAAAATATCAGTAATCAGGATATAAAAAAGTATGCGGAAGAATATCTTGACAGTAAAAAAAGAGTTGCCCTGAATTATATTCCCGGGAAGAAGGTGGAATCATGATAGACAGAACAAAAATACCCGCCGTTAAACCTTCAGGAGATATTCATTTCCCCGAATTCACGATTACTAATCTGTTATCCGGTATTAAGGTTTATCTTGTTAATGACAATAGATACCCCGTGACAACAGTCAGGATTATGATAAAAGCTGGTTCCTATAATGATTACTTCACCGATGAGTATAAAGCGGGTACGGCAACGCTAACCGGAGAACTGCTGTCGAAAGGAACTAAACACTCAAACGCTTTGCAGATTGCAGAGAATATCGATGTAACGGGTTCACTTTTTGCATCAGGTTTTGGGTATGATGGAACATTTCTAACCCTTACTTCATATAAAGATAATTCAATCACTCTCCTGAATTTAATTTCAGACATGATTTTAAATTCAACTTTTCCCGATGACGAATTGAATAGTAAAAAAGAGCAAATCATTAATTCGCTTATATCAATGCAGGATGAAGGTTCATATCTTGCAGAAAGAATATTCAAATATAATCATTACAAGGATACACCTTATCAATATGACCCCGATGGTTATATAGAATCCCTGAAACAGATTACTGTCAAGGATTTAAAGAAATTCTCTGAAAAATACTACAATTCAGAAAATATTATAATTGCCATTGTCGGCGATTTTGACGAGGGAAATATACTCCGTACCCTTGAACAAAAATTTTCAAACGTATCTAAAGATTCTCATGTTGATTATTTTGATTTTAAAGATACAGATAACGGAAAAGGAGTAGTTTATCTAAAAGAGAAGAAGGATGCCTCGCAAACAAGCCTATTTTTAGGACATTCGGGTATAAAACGAAACAATGATGACTATATTTATGTAACATTCTTAAACAATCTGCTGGGCGGTTCTTTCGTTTCACGGATTAATAAAAACCTAAGAGAAAAAAACGGTTTAACCTATGGAGCTCGGACATCTTTTAATGCTAAAATGCATTCAGGAGATTTCACGATTGAAACTGAAATTAATACTGAGAAAACGGGATTTGCAATTGAAGAAATATTAAAAGAATTAAATGATATTAGGGAAAATTTTGTTAGTGATGAAGAGATGGAAAATACAAAGAATTACATCTCGGGCAACTATCCCTTGCAGCTTGAAACATCCAACGCAGTATCGGGAAAGCTTATGACGATGGAATTGTATGGATTTGAAAAAGACTATTTCGATACTTACCTTAGTAAGGTAAATAATATAACTAAAGAGAAAGTTAAAGAAACAGCCTTAAATTACCTGCACCCCGATAAGCTTAAATTTGTTGCTGTTGGTGATATCAACAAGCTTGAAAAGCAGTGCCGTAAATTCGGAAATGTGGAAATAATAAATAAAATTAAGTAAATATTATGAACAATAATATGTCTGATGCTGAAAAGATTGAAGAACTAAACAGAAAATATAAACTTCTTAATTCTGAGGTCGAAAAAATAATTGTAGGTCAAAAGAAAGTTCTGCAGGATATTATAATAACAATACTCTCGAAAGGGCATTGTCTGCTAATCGGTGTCCCGGGTCTCGCGAAAACTCTCATTGTTAGAACTTTCTCGGAAGCACTTGAACTTAAATTCAGCAGGATTCAGTTTACTCCCGACCTTATGCCCTCGGATATTGTCGGTACCGAAATCCTTGATGAAGATGGCGCAGGCAGCAAGAGATTTAAATTCTTGAAAGGACCGGTTTTTGCAAACATGATTCTTGCGGATGAAATAAACAGAACTCCCCCTAAGACTCAATCGGCTTTACTCGAGGCTATGCAGGAGCATAAAGTTACAGCGGGTGGGGTCTCTTATTCACTCGAAGAACCTTTCTTTGTTTTGGCTACTCAGAATCCTATAGAACAGGAAGGAACTTATCCACTGCCCGAGGCGCAGCTTGATAGGTTTATGTATAATGTCTGGCTTGATTATCCTTCAGTGGATGATGAGATTGAAATCGTTAAAAGAACAACCGGTGTAGGTTTGCATAATGTTCAGCCAGTATTCCATCGTGAAGAAATAATTGATTTTCAGGAACTCGTTAGAAAGGTTCCTGTATCGGATGAATTAATGAAGTATGCCGTAGAAGTTGTGAATAAAACAAGACCTGAATCGTCATCATCTCCACAATTTGTTAAAGATTATATTAGATGGGGGGCAGGTCCGAGAGCTTCCCAGTATTTAATCCTCGGTGCAAAAGCGCTCGCAGCAATCGAGGGCAGGTACACACCCTCAAGAGAAGACGTGAAGTCGGTCTCAGATTCTGTTTTAAGACATAGGCTTATTCTGAATTTTAATGCTGAAGCTGACAGCGTAAAAGTTGATGAACTAATCAAAAAGTTAATCGGGAATAATTTATAATTTGATTATTAGGATTAAATTGTTTGATAATTATTTAATTGCTATTTTATAAAAAATAAAACTAAATCTCTAAAAATATGTGTGGAATTGTAGGTTATATAGGTAAGAAAAACTCTCTGCCTATTATTATAGAAGGTCTGAAAAGACTGGAATACAGGGGGTATGACTCCGCCGGAGTGTCGATTATTAACAACCAAAACAAAATTCTGAATTTCAAAAAAGCCGGTAGAGTCGGCGAAATGCATGACGCTATAGATAAGGATTTGTTCCAGGGTTCAATCGGTATCGGTCATACAAGATGGGCTACTCACGGGGAACCTAACGATGTTAATGCTCATCCTCATTTTGATATGGATGGAAATATTATAATCGTGCATAATGGGATAATAGAAAATTATAAGATGCTTAAGTCAAAACTAACTGAAGAAGGTTTCTTGTTTTCAACCGATACGGATACAGAAATATTAGCAAACCTGATTAATTATTATTTCAGACAAACTAATGATTTTGAAGAGTCGGTTCGCTTAGCTTTAAACGATGTTGAAGGCACTTATGGTTTAGCTTGCCTTTGTTCTAAAGAGCCTGATAAGATTGTTGTCGCCAGAAACGGCAGCCCGCTCTTACTTGGTGTTGGAAAAGAAGAAACCATCGTTTCGTCCGATGCATCGGCAGTTATCAATTACTCGAAAAATGTAGTATATCTCGAAGATGGTGATATGGCGATAATTACTAAGAATGGATTTAATATGAAAACCATTCACGATGTAAGAATTTTCAGAGAAGCACACGAAATAGATTTCCTTGTAGATGAGATTGAAAAAGGGGGATACGAACATTACATGCTTAAAGAGATTTGCGAACAACCCGATACTATTCAAAACACTTACAGGGGAAGAATTAATTTTGAAACAGGTGTTGCAAAACTCGGTGGTTTGGATTCTGTGTTTGAAAGAATGCTGAATGCAAAAAGGTTTATTATTACTGCCTGCGGAACAGCATGGCATGCGGCTCTTGTTGGAGAGTACATGATTGAGCAGTTCTGCAGAATACCCGTCGAAGTTGAGTATGCGTCTGAATTCCGGTACAGAAGACCTATAATAAATAAAGACGATATTATTATTGCGATTAGTCAAAGCGGTGAAACCGCTGATACTCTCGCTGCTTTAAGGGAAGCTAAAAAATTTGGAGCTACTACTGTCGGAATAGTAAACGTTATCGGAAGCACGATAGCAAGAGAAGTCGATGCAGGAACTTACATTCATGCTGGACCTGAAATAGGTGTAGCCTCAACAAAAGCTTTTACTTGTCAGGTTATGTCTTTGGCTCTTATTACTATTATGCTTTCTGAAGCAAGGAACACTCTTTCTCGTGAATCTTTAATCGAAATTGCTGATGAGCTTAAGCAAATACCGGATAAAATTAGTCAGATGATTGCTCTGAAAGACGATGTTAAGAAGGTTGCAAATGTTTTTAAGAATTCTGAAAATTTCTTGTACCTCGGCAGGGGATACAATTTCCCGGTTGCTTTGGAAGGTGCTTTGAAGTTAAAAGAAATTTCATACATTCACGCAGAAGGGTATCCAGCAGCAGAAATGAAGCATGGACCTATTGCACTTATAGATGAAAACATGCCCGTTGTTTTTATAGCTCCTCAGGATAGAACTTACGACAAAATTATTTCAAACATAGAAGAAGTTAAAGCACGTAAAGGAAAGATAATAGCTCTCGCTAGCGACGGCGACGAAAATATTAATACTTATGCTGACTATGTCCTTAGAGTACCAAAGACTCTCGCACTATTTGCACCGATACTAAATGTAATACCGCTGCAATTCTTGTCTTACTACGTTGCTGCTGCTCGCGGCTGTAATGTTGACCAGCCGAGAAATCTTGCTAAGAGCGTAACTGTAGAATAATTATTAATATTTAATTTGTTGATAATAAAAACGGGGCTGTATGCCCCGTTTAATTTTTATTTTGATGTAAACTTACTTTACCATGACCAACTTCCTCACAGCAATATAATCCTTTCCCTCGTTCACGAGTATTCTTGCGTAATAAATTCCGCTTGGTAAATCTGATGCGTTCCATTTTATCGTATGATTTCCTGCCGTATAAAATTCATTCGTTAATAATGAAACCTCTTTCCCCGATACATCAAAGATTTTTAAAACTACGTGTGATGCTTCTTTAAGGTCAAAACTAATCTTCGTCTCAGGATTGAATGGATTTGGATAGTTCTGATACAGCTCAAATCTGCTAATAGTTACTTCGTTGGGATTTATTCTGGTAAATGTAGATTTTAGTTTTACGTTATACGTAACGGCTGAATCCGTGAAAACCTGTATTCCGGTTACCGTTTTTGAAAAATAATTCGGAGCAGTAAAAGTTAATGAATATGTGCCGGGAGCAAGCATCCTGTGATAATCACCGCATACTGAATCCGAATAAATCCATGTTGAATCGTTTTGTCCGACCGTGTATATTTTTGCTTTGATGGGTGCACCCGAAACAGAGTCTGTAACAATACCGCGAACACCGTTTAATGACTCTTTTATAAAATAAAGGAAAGACCTGAAATTATAATTCCAGTATGTAGGAAGGTTTGCCTGAGGAACCATCTTTGTGCTTGATATTTCAAGACATACTTCTCTGCCTCCCGCAAAATATGTAATATAATCCTGTCTGCCTCCGTAAACATAATACCACGAGTATCCGTTAACTATTCCGGGGATGTTGGGATAACCTAAATTATCATCAAGATATGATGAAGGTGAATATCTGTGAACTGTATCAACATACCTTCTTCCAAGGTTTATGTACCAGGCGTCGTCTGGATGAAGTGCAGCTTTGCAATCCCATGGATAATTAAACACTTCAGCTCCCCCGTGAAAATTCATCGATAAAGTAAAGTTAAACTGTCTCATCAGGTTCATCATAACTATCGTCTCCGGCTGCCACGTTCCCGTCGGATTAGGACCTGCTACCGGGTCGGGGAAGTTTCTGTTTATGTCTATTGAATTAGCATTATACCGCCATGCACCTGATACTGTGTTGTCTCCGCCGTGGTAAGTTCCGTCAGGATTCGCGAGAGGATTAATCCAGATTTCGCAATTTTTTGCAAGGTTAGTAATTAATGCGCTGTTTCCATTGCCGCTTAAAAGTGTGTCAATAAGTCTTAACATCAACACATATCCTGTCGTTTCATCGCCGTGCATTGATGACGTGTACATGAATCTCGGCTTTGGTTTTCTGAAATTAACACTGTCGCTAATCACTGCAAATAAGATCTGTCTACCCTGAACCGTTGTCCCTGCATTATGAATCCTGCATACATTGGGATATGATGCCGCAAAATTGTTCATCATAGTAATATATGCGGAATAAGTTGGGTAAACATTCCATGCTGTTATTTGTCCTACATTATCTGATGTTATAATATTCTCCGCATCACCCGGATGTTTCAGCAATTCAAAATCAATTCCTTGCGTTGAAAAGTAATCCATTTCTTCTGAGTTTGCATAAGCATAAACTTCAAAATAAAATACGCGGTTCAATACGTTGTCAATAGATATGTGTTTCCCAAGTTCAATAACTCTATCCTTTGAGTTTAAGTTAAACCTGAAATACAATTCTCCCTTAGTCTTTAAGCTGTATTCAACTTTATCTTTCTGTGATGTATAGCTTTTTAAATTTTGAGAGTAAGAATTGCTCGTGATAATTATTGCAATTAACAGGAAAAGAGGCAGAAATTTATTCATTTGAGTATTATTTTAAATATTTATTGTTAAAATTACTAAATTATATCCCATTTAGAAATGTAAAACAGCATTATTTATCTGAATGCCATCGATGTATTTGATATATTGTAGCTTTTATCAGTTCAAATCATAATTCGGCTATTCTTTCTGCATACCGATTTTTTTACTGTTTTTATTATTGATGTTACAATTTTCTTGAAAATTGGATTTGTTTTTAATTTGAATGTAATTCTTAAATTTCATATATTTACTATTCTTGTAAAAACACTAAAAACTTTATTTTTATATTATGCCTGAAAGCGGCGCTAATATTGGTAAAATAATTCAAGTTATAGGTCCGGTTATTGACGTGGACTTCAGCGAAGGCAAGCTTCCTGAAATTAATAACGCTCTTAGAATTAACAGGATTAATCTCGAAGGCGTTGAAGAAGTTCTGGTTACGGAAGTGCAGCAGCATCTCGGTGAAAACAGAGTCAGAACTGTTGCAATGGATTCAACTGACGGTTTGGTTAGAGGTATGGATGTTATAGATACGGGCGAACCAATCATGATTCCTGTCGGACAGGAGGTCCTTGGAAGACTTATTAATGTTATCGGTGATACAATCGACGGAAAAGAACCGCTGAAGACAAGTATGAAATATCCCATTCACCGCGACCCTCCTAAAATGACAGCTCTTTCTACAAAGAGAGAAATGTTTGAAACAGGTATTAAAGTCATTGACTTAATCGAACCCTATACAAAGGGCGGTAAAACAGGACTTTTCGGCGGTGCTGGAGTTGGTAAAACGGTTATCATTCAGGAGCTTATTCATAACATCGCAAAACAGCATGGCGGTTATTCGGTGTTTGCAGGTGTTGGCGAAAGAACAAGAGAAGGAAACGACTTATATCTCGAAATGACTGAGTCAGGTGTTATTAAAAACACCGCTCTCGTATTCGGTCAGATGAATGAACCCCCGGGTGCCAGACAGAGAATCGGTTTAACAGGTTTGACTATCGCCGAATACTTTAGGGATGAACTCGGAAAAGATGTTCTTTTATTTATAGATAATATTTTCAGATTTACACAGGCTGGCTCGGAAGTATCTGCTCTGCTCGGGCGTATGCCTTCCGCAGTAGGATATCAGCCGACTCTTGCAACGGAAATGGGTCAGTTACAGGAAAGAATCACATCGACTATGAAAGGTTCGATTACATCTATTCAGGCGGTTTACGTTCCTGCTGACGACTATACAGACCCGGCTCCCGCAACTACGTTTGCTCACCTTGACGCTACAACAGAACTGTCTAGAAAGATTACCGAGCTTGGTATTTATCCTGCGGTTGATCCGTTAACATCAACCTCAAGAATTCTCGATCCGTTAATCGTAGGTGACGAGCATTACAACGTAGCTCAGGGCGTGAAAAAGATTCTTCAGAATTATCAGGACCTTCAGGATATTATTAACATTCTTGGTATCGATGAGCTTTCAGACGATGATAAAATAGTTGTTGCAAGAGCAAGAAGAATTCAACGATTCCTTTCTCAACCGTTCGCTGTTGCAGAACAGTTTACTGGCTTGCAGGGAAGATACGTTAGACTTGAAGATACAATCAAAGGTTTTAAAGGTATATTGAACGGTGATTATGACGATTTACCCGAGCAGGCATTTATGCTCGTCGGTACGATTGAAGATGCTATTGAAAAAGCTAAAAAGCTCAGGGATTAATTCTTAATATTTAGAATTTGGACAAACTTCTTGATATTGAAATTGTCAGCCCCGAAAAGCTGGTGTATAAAGGAACGGGAAAAGTACTTACTGTTCCCGGTGTTGACGGAAGGTTTCAGGTTTTGAACATGCATGCTGCTATGATCTCGATGTTTGAAGTCGGTATTATAACAGTAGAAGACGAAAAGGGTGAAAAGATAAACTTTTCTACCCGTGGAGGTGTTGCAGAAGTAAAGAAGAATAAAATAGTCGTACTCGCAGATGCAGCGGAAGCTAAAGAGGATATTGATATTGAAAGAGCACAGAAATCGATGGATAGAGCAAACGAAAGACTTAAAGAAGGCGGCAAAGATATTGACAGGGAACGTGCAAAATTTTCTATGCAAAGAGCCCACATCAGATTAAAAGTCGCCGGTGTTCTAAAATAAAATTAGTTGTTAACTATCGACTAAAAGAGGGGATGTAGCTCAGGCGAGCAATGCCTTTTAAGGTTGGGTCAAAGGTTTGATTAATAAAGTTTTGGATAGGGGATGTAGCTCAGGGGTAGAGCAACTGCCTTTTAAGCAGTGGGTCGGAGGTTCGATTCCTCCCATCCTCACAAGAAACCGAATATGAAATTATTCGGTTTCTTCATTTTACAAATAGAAGATGTATACGATTGATAGGCAATCCCGACTAAATCATTTTAAGTCCTCATTAAAAATATTATTGCCGTTGCCTTCAGGCAACGGATCATATGGCACTCTAAATTCTTCAGCTTTTATCTACTAATTTTTCTACTTAATATAAATTTCTTATTAAGTATTTTCGTAAAAATAATTTTCTCATATGAACAGCATAAGCAGTAAAGCAAAGATTGGAAATAATGTAGATATAAAAAGTTTCGTCACTATAGATGACGACGTAGAAATCGGAAACAATGTTTATTTGGGTCCCTGTGTATACGTTGGTAATGGTTCCAGAATCTCCGACAACGTAAAAATCTTTCACGGAGGCAGCATTGCCTCTCACCCCCATTCCACAAGCTTTGCTGATGAAATATCAACAGTCGAAATTGGCGAAGGTACTCTCATAAAAGAATTCTCTACAATCAGCAGAGCTACTAAATACAGCTCTCGAACTATTGTCGGAAAGAACTGCTACATAATGAATTACGTCCACGTTGCACATGATAACATTATTGGCGATAACGTTGTACTTACCAACGGTGTGGGACTGGGAGGTCACGTAACCATCGGCTCACACACAACTATTGGCGGTCTTGTTGGTGTTCATCAGTTTTGTAAAATTGGCGAATACTGCATGATTGAATCCAACACAAAAGTTACTAAGGATATACCGCCATTCACCTTGGTTGGCAGAGCGCCCCAAAGATTCATTGGTTTAAATTATATCGGTCTAAAAAGAATTGGTTTTACAATAGAATCTATTTCAAAAATAAAAGAAGCTTACAGAATTATATACGACCCTAAACTAAACTTTAAAGACTCACTCAAAAAACTGACTGACGAAATGGAAATTATAGATGAAGTAAAAGTAATTCACGATTTCATACTAAAGTCCGAAAGAGGTCTCATTCCCAAAATATAATCCTCATCCCGATATTCCTTGTGATCATCATTTATTCCGACTTCTTTTTAAGACATAAAATATCTTTACAAAAAATAAACTACATTTATCCTGCTGTAATATCAGTTATTTAACCTCAATATGCATTCAATATACCTTTAGCATGCCTTTTTCATACCTTTTTATTGTCTGTTCTCCTCGATTTAACCTCAATCTTTCCTCGATTACTCATAAATTACATATCGATTATCTATTTTCAACACTTTTTAATTGCTATATCTTAATATAGCTCGGTTAACAAATCAAATAATTGGAACCGCCCGCGGTAAAATTGGTAATCTTGTCTTAAAAGCAAAAAAGACAGGTTAAAGTATAGTCTATCCGCTTAACCCGAACAGAAAAAAAGCTGATTCCAAAAAGGCAATCGCTCACAATAACCGCTTCAGAACCATAAATAAATTTGCTTCTTCTGTTAACGATCCTGATTTGTTAAAAGAAATATGGCGTAGCAAAAAAGAGTTGAAAGGCAAGAATGCTTACAATAAGATTCATAGTTTTAATTATAAGTATTCTAATCCGGAGTTCATGTCTTCTGCCGCCGCTATTGTACCCGATGGTATCCACTGCATTCTTTCGGACTTTCAATATACCAAAGATAAAGTAGAAATTACTGTCCTGCCCGTGAAAAAGTTGTTTTATTTGATAAACCCTCCGTTTGTAGCCGTCTGTATGATTTATCTTAATTCTCCAGCCTCAAACCGCAATGGTCGTAAGGTTCTGGATAATGATGTTTACATTACCCTGGAACAAGAATTCAATGACCTCAGTTTCTCCATTGGTAAACCATCTGTCATAAAATTTAGAGAGTATAAAAATGAGTTCGGGATAATAGACAAATATCGCAGAGTCAGAATTTTCTTTTCTCTAATTTTTAATTCTAATAACGGTGATCGGCTTTGGACTAAATCCCCAAGTTACCTCTTGAAAGGTGCAGAACTCGATCTTGAACATGAGAATCTTATAAAAATGAACAAAGAGGAGACTACAAGAAAAAGAAATGCACCTTCAGAACCTTACTTCAAACTCTCCCGCAGATAAACTTATTAAGAAGATATTATTTACAATGAATAATAATCCTTTCCTTGACTTCTCAATATGGACTGCCAAAGATTTCTATATTTCTTTCTAAATCCTTACTTTTATTTTTGTTTGAATATTACCCAAAAGTGTATTGCAGGTATTACGTATTAATAGCGGGAATGATTATTATATATTCATGATTATTTTGGATTTTTTATAATTATTACATGTTTTATATTTTCGAAAAATAAATAAATATTAACATGATTGATAACATTTTAGACAAAGCAAAAGAAGCCGCTAAAGGCGCCGTTTCAGGAGTTACAGAACAGATAATAAGTTTCAAGGATAATTATCTTGGTGATGAACAGGACGAATTAAATGAAGAATTTAAGGATGCCGGCTCAGGAAAAGTAAAGGAAATTATGGACAGCATTACGGAATCAATGTCACTGATTACTTCTTCGGGTTATGAGTTTAAGGGTTTAGGTGTTGCTCTCGGTCTTGTTCCTTCTATTTCGCTTACTTTCCATTATCAAACGGAAATTACGGAAGATGAAAGAAATTCTATTCTCCAACAGGCAGAGGATAAGAAGACTGTGAAAATTGTTCTTAAGATGCTTTTTAAAGCCGGCGATTTCTACCGCTCTATTAAACTCGGTGGTTATGCCCTCGATGCTGTTGAAATGAAACTTGGTTTATCCCTCGGTATGAGTCTTACATTTAAGAAAATATCATAATTGTTTGAGACCTGCTGTTCCATAAGAACAGCAGGTTTGTTATACAATCGACTTGTACGAATATTTCTTATTAAACAAATTCAGATCATCAAGCACTCTCATAAGTTCAACTACATCCCTCGCTGATTTCTTTACCATATTCATTTCTTCATCATTCAGTTTTAATTCGATAACTTTTTCAATTCCGTTCTTTCCAAGTACCACAGGAACTCCAAGATGCAAATCCTTCAGCCCGTATTCACCATTTAGCGCTGCGCATACAGGGAAAATTCTTCTCTGATTTTTTACAACGGCTTCTGTCATCTGTGCAGCTGCCGCACCTGGTGCATACCATGCTGAGGTTCCCATTAAATTAACAAGCTCTCCGCCACCTTTCTTTGTCCTGTCAATTATTCCGTCAAGTGTTGCCTTGTCAAGCAGCTCATTTATCGGTATTCCTGAAACCGTTGTGTACCTCGGAAGGGGAACCATTGAATCACCGTGTCCGCCCATTAGTATTGCATGTATGCTCTTAGGCGATATGTTTAATGCTTCTGCTATAAATGATTTATACCTGGCAGTATCTAATATTCCTGCCATTCCGAATATTTTGTTGGATGGTATTCCGTCTGCCGCTAAAAATGCAGCGTATGTCATCACGTCAAGTGGATTTGAGACAATTATCAGTATCGCTTCCGGTGAATATTTTACAATCTTCTCGGTTACATCTTTAACTATTAATGCATTCGTCTTAATCAGGTCGTCCCTGCTCATCCCCGGTTTTCGCGGTAATCCCGCTGTTATTACAACAACTTGTGAATCTTTAGTATCTTCATATTCCTCTCCTGCCGCATTTATTCTCGTGTCAAAGCTAAGTATAGGTGAAGTCTGCCATAAATCAAGCGCCTTTCCTTTCGTAACATCTTTGTTCAAATCTACAATTACTAATTCTTCAGCAAGTTCTTTCACCGCTATTTCATTCGCACATGTCGCACCAACGTTTCCCGCTCCGACTACTGTTATTTTCATTACTCGTCCTTTCTGTTTTTTTAGTAAATGCTTGCTACAGTTATTATAACAATAATATTATTGTTTAAGTAATTTTTGAGTATCAGTTTTCTGTCTTCAGATATTCAAGTATCTTACTTGCATTAGTTACATTCGCATCTTGTGGATTCATTCTTACTTTCATTTCTACTAATAATTTTATTGCTGCTTTATTTTAATTTATCTTCCCATCTGGATTTAACTCACTGTTTGTATTCTGGTGTTAAAATTTCACCAAGCTCCTTGTATGTAAACTTCAACTCAGTCGGTCCTACAGCATAAGGGGCTATCTCATAATTGTTGTAAAAGAAATTGATACCCTCTTTCGTGAGCATAAAGTTGTCGTTATACTTTAAAAAATTATCAAATAAATAACCTTTCTCACTATCAAGCCTGTCTGTTTCCTTAAGATTTTTTAACTCTCTGTATTTCTTATCAATTAACTTATTAAGCTTTACTTCAAATCCAATGCTGAATAAATCAGTTAATTTTAATAGTTTACCCGATTTAGGATTGAAGACAAAGTATCTCGCATAACTGTTTGGATGAGCACCGCCAGTATTTATATAATACTCCACACTCAGAGATAAAGCTGTAGGTTTATTGTAAACCACACTGCAGTTTATGTCAAGTGCATATACTAAAGGAAAATCTGGTGATGCATCTTTCATAGCATTCTCATAGTCTGTAAAGAATGTCTTGGCTAATCCCTCCGGATTCTTATTGTTGCTGCTTCCTTCTACAGTAAAAATACTGTCTGCTATATATGTATCAATTATTTTGTTTATCTCAGCTGCACTGCTTCCGCTGAACACTGGATAAGAAACCTTTAAATAAGAACATTTCTCCTCTGTTTCTTTACAGTCTTTATATGTTTTCTTAAAGATTTTACTTTCAAAAACAATGCTGTCAGATGTCTTTACGTCTTGTTTCGCTGAACCTGTTGTTTTATTCATTGTATCGCTTTGTTTTCCGCAGCCAATAACAATAAACACCACGATAATAAATATTGATATGTGTCTCATTAGTCTATTTTTAAATTTAATTTATACAATCGTATTTATTTGTTCCCTTTAAGAATATCCCTTATCTCTGTGAGCAGTTTTTCTTCGGTTGTTGGCTCTGGAGGTGGAGCAGGTGCCTCTTCTTTTTGTTTGTTGGCTTTCTGATATGCCTTTAAAGCAATGAAAATACAAAAACCAATTATCAGAAAATCGAAAATATTTTGTATGAAAGCTCCGTAATTCAATGAGACTTCTGCAACTGCTGGTGTTACTGTCTGTGTTCCGCTCATAAGAGCATCTTTGCCGCTTTGTAACACAAGTTTCAACTCTTTAAAGTCAACTTTCCCAAGCAATAATCCTATTGGCGGCATTAGGATATCATTCACAAATGAAGTGATAACCTTACCGAATGCTCCTCCGATAATTACAGCAACTGCAAGGTCAATTATATTTCCCTTCATTATGAATTCCTTAAACTCTTTTATAATTGACATGATAGAATAATTAGTTTTTAAAAACAAAGATAAGTATTTAAAATTAAATAAAAAACAATCTATGTATCTAATATTACATATAAATATCCTGTAATGATAATCTCAAATTTATTTACGTATTAACAAAAACAGTAATTAAACAATGAGGCAAAATTATATACACTATGGTAGTCTCTCAGGTGATTATAATATACATTGAAAAAATCCACTAAAACAGATATATTTATCTGATTAAATTAACAAAATATATGAAAAGAACTATTATTACAATAGACGAACAAAAATGCAACGGATGCGAAGAATGTGTCAATGGTTGCAATGAAGGTGCGTTGCAGATGATTGACGGAAAAGCTCGGCTCGTAAGCGAACTTTATTGTGATGGACTCGGTGCTTGTATCGGTACTTGTCCGGAAGGTGCCATTACTCTCGAAGAGAGGGAAGCTGAGCCCTACAGTGAATATGCTGTAATGAATCGAATTTCAACGATGGGAGAAAAGGTTATCTTGGCTCATTTGAAACACCTTAAAGACCATAATGAGATTGGCTATTTAAATGAGGGTATTGAATTCTTGAAAGAGAAATCCATTAATGTTACCCTTAATTCTTTGTTTGAACCGAAGTTAAACATAGTCAAAAATAATGAACCTCAGCATACAGGTTGTCCCGGCTCCAGACAGAAAACTTTTTCCAATATTCCGAATGTGGCTGTCGATGATACAGTTGGTTCTGAGTTAACTCACTGGCCGATTCAACTTCACCTAATAAATCCTAATGCATCCCATTTTAATAACTGTGATTTGCTGATTGCAGCCGATTGCGTACCATTTAGTATCTCAAATTTCCATTCGAAGTTTCTAAAGAATAAAAAGCTCGTAATAGCATGTCCAAAACTGGATTCAGGAAAAGAAATCTATATGGAGAAATTAAGAGTGCTGATTGAAGAGTCAAAGATAAATACTTTAAATGTCGTAATTATGGAAGTTCCTTGCTGCAGCGGTTTACTAAAACTTGCTCAGTTATCTGTTGAATCATCGAACAGGAAAGTTCCCATTAAATACACCGTTGTAGGAATTCAGGGTGATATTAAAGTAGAAGAATGGTTGTAGAATAGGTTTTTAAAATTGTTAAATCAATCGATGATTTAAGATTAATTTTCTTACTCGCTGAGTATTCCTAAACCCTGTCTTACTATGGTAATGTCACCGTCAGAACAATCAATAACGGTCGAAGGAGTTCTTTTCCCGGGTCCTCCATCAATTACGATATCAACTCTTTTCTTAAAAACTTCATAAATAAGTTCAGGATCATTGATGTAATCATCATTATCGTATATATCGTGTATAGATGTGGATGTTATAGGATTGCCTAATTCTTTTACTATTCCTCTGCATATTAAGTTATCCGGTACCCTTATTCCTACAGTTTTTTTCTTGCTCTTGAATATTTTCGGTACATTGCTGTCTGCTTTGAGAATAAAAGTAAATGCACCCGGTAAGTGTTTCTTCATTATTCTGTATAGCGGTGTATCTATGCTGAAAACAAAGTCTGAAAGATGGCTTAAATCATAACATACTAAAGAGTAATTTGCTGTCTTAATATTAATATTCTTTATTCTGCTTATTCTTTCTATTGCATCATGATTGTTTATATCGCATCCCATCGAATACACCGTATCCGTCGGATAAATTATTATTCCGCCGTCTTTTAAGCATTCGGTTACCATTTTTATTTTTCTTTCTTCGGGATTTTCGGGATGTATATGTAGAAACATGTATTTATTTAGTAATTGTGGTTTAATATATCGTCTTTGATAAGAAATAATAGGTTATCTACTATTGCATCATTATTTTCCTTGTTTGATTGGCTTTCAGTTACAGCTTGGCTTGTTTTGTTGATTAAATTACCATCGAGATATCCGCTCGCAACGTAGTTTTCTCCGTCAAATTCAACCATGATACGGAATTTCTTTAAACCTTTTTCTAATATTTCTTCTTTAATAACCAATGTTTTAAATCAACTATCTAAATTAATCATTTTTTTAACTAAAAAATGCAACATAATATTTACATTTTTGTACAAATTTTGTTCCCATCAATATATAAAAAAGGGGATTCAAAAATCCCCTTTATTTTCAATGTTTACAGCTTATTATTTCAGAACTATCATTCTTTTTATATCAGTGAATGATGATGTATTAATTCTGTAGAAATAAATCCCGCTTGCAAATTTTCCAGCATTGAATGTTGCCTTATACTTACCCGGCTGCAGAAATTCGTCTGCTAGTACTTCTACTTCTTTTCCAAGAATATCATAAACCCTAATCTGAACAAGTCCTGCTTTTGGAACATCAAAATTGATGTTGGTCACTGGATTAAATGGATTTGGATAGTTCTGGTATAGTTTGAATTCACTCGGAATTTCTGTTCCTATACTTGATATCCCTACTGTATGTAATGCCCAGTTTGCTGTCTCAGATATTGCGTTATTTATTGCTATACTTATTATCGTGTCCATACCTAAAGTATCAGGACTAATATACGCCCCATTGCCGGAACCCGTCCAGCCTTTAAATCTGTATGTCGAACCGCCAGTCGTAAAAATTCTGGAATTGACCCCGAATTGGAAAGTAACCGCAGAGTCGTAATATAGCCCGCCGCCGAATGTATTTCCAATTGTTGAGTTCATAATTAATCTGTACTGAGGTTTGTAAATTGCCGTATATGTTCCGGGTCCGGTAACAGTGATAGTCTGTGTGGTATCTCCGCCTTGTGACCAGTTTGTATAAACATATCTTGTTGTACCAACTGTCTTAGGACTCATTGCTTGAATCGTAACTGATGATCCAATATTAAAAGTTATCGTTTGTCTTGTATTATACTGTACATTATTAATCTTAAAATCACATATTCCGTTTCTGTTTGTACCTATACTCAACGTAGCTACATTTACGTCAATATTTTGGATTCTTCTATGTACTGGAATTCCGTTGGGACCTTTACCCGTTATAATAATTCCGTAAACTCCCGGTGTTACAGAACCAATTGTTTTTATTCTGACAGTAACAGAATCGGGATAACTGAAAATCGAATCCTTTCCATTAACAAAACTTAACTGAAGCGTTCCTGCTGCGGGGAGAGTGTCAACCGAAGCCGTGAATTTCACATAATCTGTGTAACTTTTAACCGAAGGAACTGTTACTTTAATAAATGTACTGTCATTGTTTTCGATAAATGTTTCTTGAGCGTTAATAGTCATAGCATAGTCCGGATAGTATGCTGTATAGCTCCCAAACGAACTTGCTCTGAAATCTGTCCATACCGCCAAAGAGGTTCTGCCGTATGATGTTATACCATCGTAATCCCCCTGATATCTTGGTGTACCGCCTCCTCCGCATGTTGAACAATCAATCTTAAATTTTGCTGTCGTTAGTTTTTGGTTCTGAACAAATGATACACCGCCATTCGTCGAATATGAAGCATATACATCACAAGAATCACTCGTTGGTGTATCCCTTGTGTCAAGCCATTTTACGAATAGTCTTCCTGTCTGCTTATCGCACCATATTGCCGGATGCCATTGATGATTTGCTGTAGGATTTATATCGTCATTTATTAGTACCGGTGCAGAAAATGTTGCCCCTTGGTCAGTTGAATACCTGCAGAATAAATCAGGTTTGTTCCCGTTTCCTGCCGGTTGATTTGTTGCATATACAAGATACAATCTTCCCCTGTAAGGTCCGTAACTGTTATCTGCTGTAATAAATGGATACGGTCTCGTCCTCATATTCTGAACACTGTTTCTGCCGCCGACGTTTGTTCCTAAATATCCGACAAAATTTTGTTGCGATTTCATTGTGAATGAAGATCCTCCGTTTGTTGAAACGAAAAATGAATATATTGCTGCAAATGAATTTCCGGAATTTGTTACAACATATACACATCCTCCCGGTACGTCACCTCCAATTACATTCGGTCCTACGCATGGCATTGCTCCCGGTAAATTATGAGGTGTCAAAGTTTGAGCATGAATAAATGATTGCCCCCTGTTAGTACTTCTGAAAACGTTACATGTTTGACCGGAAGTTATAGTCGTATAAACAAAATTTGTATAAGGTCCTGCGCTCTGATCTGCTGCAATCCAGTTCTTATCATTTCCACTGTTACCCGTTGTGTATGTCCAGTTCAGTCCGTTATCGCTTGAAATTGCTATTTGTGTGCCGAATATATTGTTGCCGTCTCCGTACATGTTTTCATAATAGACGTTACCAAGACTGTCGTAAGCAACAACTGGGTCACCCATCATTGTATATCCCGGAAATGTTGGATTATTCCTGTACCAGTCTAGACCATTCATTGTATAATAGGTATTATTCGTATTAAACGCCGTAAAATACTGAAGTGGATCTCTTGGATTTACCGCAACATGAGGCTCTGCAAAATCAGTTCCTAAAATGAAATTATCATAACCATAAGCATCCGTTACAATCGATGAATTGATAGAATAAGGTGAAAAATTCTGCTGGTTCTGCGACTGCTGAAGCAAATTCTTTGGAATCCTGTCAAGGTTTGGATCATCCCAGCCATGATTATTGCTCTGCGAAAAAATTGAGTTCGCAATTAATACGGTGCCTGTAATAATTAATAAGGCAATTGAGAGTTTAAGTGCTTTCATTTTTGTTTTTATTTAATTAATAACATCTTTTTGATATCTTTAAAACTATCGGATATTATTCTGTAAAAATATATTCCGCTTGAGTATTTTGAAGCATTGAACGATACATTATATTTTCCGGGTGTGAGTATTTCGTTTATTAGTGTTTCTGTTTCTCTTCCTAAGGCATCATATACAATCAGTTTTACGCTTTCGCTCTTTAAAATATCTATTGTTATATTCGTTACTGGATTAAACGGATTAGGATAGTTCTGATGCAACTTCCATTCTGCAGGCGTCTCACTGCTCATATTGTTAATTCCTACTATTTGCTGCCAACGAGCTGTTTCTATTATAGGATTATTAATTGTAATTGTTATTGATGTGTCGTTTCCCGAACTGTCGGGACTTGTGTAAGCTCCGGTTCCTGAACCCGTCCAGCCTCTGAAACTGTAGGTCGAACCATTAAAATTTACTACTCTCGATGTTACTCCAAATGTCGTTGATGATGCTGAATCATAAAATAATCCACCGCCGAATGTATTTCCGGCTATAGAGTTTAAAAACATCTTGTATGCCGCCCTGTAATTCGCCGTAAGTGTCATAGGCGATGTTATGCTGATGCTATGTGATGTATCTCCGCCGTCTGACCAGTTTTTGAATATGTATTGAAATCCTCCCGCTGTTTTTGGGCTGATAGCTTTGACGGTTATCATTGAACCGTTCGCAAACAGTATGTTTTGTCTTGTGTTGAATTGGTTCCCGTTAACCGTAAAATCGCATATTCCTTCTCTGTTTGTTCCTACGTTTACTAATGAAGAGTTTACCAGAAGTTCTACAGTTCTTCTGTGGACAGGAATTCCCTTCACTCCACTGCCCGTAATGTTTAACCTGTATCTGCCGGGACTTACTGTACCCGCCAGTCTAACGGTAATTCCAACTGAGTCAGGAAATGTTGTTATAGTGTCTTTTCCGTTTTTAAAACCTAATTGTATCGATCCGCTTGCTGGAAGTGTATCAAGTGTTAATATGAATTTTACTCTCTCATTAAAACCGCCTCTGACTGAAGGTACTTTTATTGTAACCGAAATCGAATCGTTATCGTTTAAATAATTTTGATTTATACTCGATTGCATCGCAAAATCTGGTCCGTAAGAAACAAAACTTCCAAGATTGCTGTACCTTGCATCCATGAATGAGTTTAATGAAGTCGTACTCGTTACTGATGAATTGCCTATGTAATCTCCCATGTAATTCTCTCCGCCAGGTTGACCTATCGCCATCGCGCTTGGATTGAATTGAGTATTTGAAATCCTGTAATTGGATGCAAAAGTAACTCCTCCGTTCGTTGAATGTGTTCCCCACATTTCAGTTAGTAAGTTTCCTGCGGGGTCGTTTCTTGAATCATACCAGTAAATGAAAATCTTGCCCGTTGTTTTATCAATCGTTATTGCCGGCATCCATTGATCAGTTAGCGTATTGTCGTCATTAACTTTCACGGGTGCGCTCCAGGTAGCTCCGTAATCTGTCGACCTCGCCAGATAAATATTTGCAAGGTCACCACCCCCGGGTTTTGCCGCATACACAACATATACATTCCCACGTGTTGATGTATAACTGTTATCAGCAGTCATTCTTGGAAAGTATTCTGTTCTTATACAGTTCTTCATCGTATTCCTTCCTGCACAAATAACTCCCGGTCCCGTAATTCCCGACACCGCAGTAACTGCTGAACCAAAATTTTCTCCTCCGTTTGATGACCTGTAAACTAATATATTGCTTCCTGATATGCATCCGAAATAAAGATTCCCTCCCTGTATACTGCCGTTAGCTCCTGTACACACGTATGCTCCTTGGCTTCCGGATAGTACAATCGGAGTTGACCAGCTTTGTCCGCCGTTTGTGCTCCTTACAAATCTCATACCTGTTGAACCAAATTGTCTCCACCCCACATATAAAAAATTGCTGTAAGGTCCGCCTGTCTGGTCTGCACATATCCATGGCTTATCACCGAGTCCACCGTTAAACGAATATGCGCTTGTTACTTGATGAAAAGTTAATCCCTTGTTCGTTGATTTTGCAACCCATCCTCCGTAAAGTGAACCAATCTGGTACATCTGTAAATAATATAAATTTCCGGTACTGTCGTATGTAATCACAGGATCTCCAATTGCCGAAGAACTCGGAAATGATACCGGTCTCTTTTCCCAGTCAATTCCGTTAAACGTTACATAATAGTTGTTTATGTTGTATGCTGTAGCACTGTTTCTGAAATCATTCGGATTTGTTGCAATATGTGGCTCACCAAAATCAGTTCCAAGATGAAAATTATCATACCCCTCTGAATTAGTTATAATGCTGCTTTCAGTATTTAATGGTGATGGTGAATAATTGAATGGTGGTATTACCCGTGTCTGAAATTTTGAATAATCAGGCTGTTCCAAATTCTGACTTTTTATACTTGAAAAAGCATATGATAACAGTAATAGGAGTAAAATTAATCTCATTAATATCTTCTAAATTGAATAATAAAGTTAGTTAAAATATAAAATTAGATTATGATATTCAAACACAATTGTTGCAAAATTAAAGGGTAAACCTCCCCATATAGGCTTACCCTCGTGAAAGTAAATACGATAGGAATCGTATGATTGGATATGTAAGAAACTATTTATTCAATTTCTACTAAAATATCTCCCTCCAATATATTATCGCCGGGTTTAACTTTCAAGGTTTTTATTTTTCCCTCTCTGTCGGATGTTAAGTTATTTTCCATCTTCATCGCTTCCCATGTCAGAAGATTCGTTCCGACTTTAACCTCATCACCGACTTTTACGAACACTTTTATTATAGTCCCGGGTAACGGCGCTTTCATCACACCAGCACCTTTTTTCTCTGTGGGGGAGCTTGTTAATGCCGTAGATTTTGTCGAGTCCCCTCCGGTACTTGCTTTTTCCCTTACGAGCGTTGGTGTCTTTCCCGTGGTTTCAGGTTTCTCAATTCCTACTTCGTAAGGCTTGCCGTTTACTTCAATTTTTACTTTCGTGTTCTCAAATGTTAGAACATTGATATCGTAAGTATTATTGTTGACTGTTATTTTAAAATTTTTCATCTTATTTTTTATTAATTTTTAACGGGGCCATTTTCTCATCATGTAAATCTTCTGTCCCCATGGTGTATATGGCCTGTCTGTTCTTTTGATTGTCATTTTAAGGTCCTGCTTTTCAGTAAACTGCTGCTGAGTGTAAAGATATATTGCTGTTCCTATTGCAATTGCAATCTCATCTTCAGTAGATTTCTTCGCTGTCTTTACTGCAGGGGACTTTGCTTCGGTCTTTCCTTTTGCCTGTTGTGTCTTTTTTAATAATCTCATCCTGTCTCCTATAATGGTAAATTAGAATGTTTTTTCGGAGGATTCGTTTCTTTCTTCGTTACAAGTGATTGAAGTGCCTTAATTATTCTGAACCTTGTATTCTTTGGCTCAATAACATCATCAATATATCCGTATTTTGCCGCTTCGTATGGTGTCGCAAATTTGTTCCTGTATTCTGCTTCTTTCTCTGCTATGAACTTTACTTTTTCCTTCTCGTCCGCTATCTCTTTTAGCTCACGGAAATAAAGTACCTCTATCGCTCCCTTTGGTCCCATAACTGATATTTCTGCTGTTGGCCATGCATAGTTTAAATCTCCTCTTAAATGCTTGGAACCCATAACGTCGTATGCACCGCCGTATGCTTTACGGAGTATTACTGTTACTTTCGGTACTGTTGCTTCTGCGTAAGCATATAGCAGCTTTGCACCGTGTATTATTATTCCGCCGTATTCCTGTGCTGTACCCGGTAAATATCCAGGAACGTCAACAAGTGTTATTATTGGAATGTTAAAAGCATCGCAAAATCTTACAAACCTTGCCGCTTTTCTCGATGCCGCTATATCAAGTACACCCGCAAGAAATTTTGGCTGGTTTCCGACTATACCAACTGTAGAACCGTTCATCCTTGCAAATCCGTTCACTATGTTCCTTGCAAAACCTGCCTGTACTTCAAGAAATTCCCCATGGTCAACTATTGAATCTATTACATCTATAATATCATACGGTTTGTTTGGACTATCCGGTATAACCTCATTAAGTGAGTCTTCTATCCTGTCAATCGGGTCAGAGCATGGATATGTGGGAGGATCTTCAAAATTATTCTGCGGTAAATAGGAAAGTAATTTTCGAATCAGCATTATACCGTCTTCCTCGTTGTTAACGGTAAAATGCGACACTCCTGATTTCGTCGCATGTATATACGCTCCGCCAAGCTCTTCATCAGTCACTGCTTCACCTGTCACTGTCTTCACAACCTTCGGTCCTGTTATAAACATGTATCCCGTTTGCTTTGACATTATTATAAAATCTGTTAATGCAGGGGAGTAAACCGCACCGCCTGCGCATGGTCCGAATACGGCCGATATCTGAGGTATTACACCGGAAGCTAATACGTTCCTCTGGAATATATCCGCGTATCCGCCGAGCGATTTAACACCTTCTTGTATCCTTGCTCCGCCTGAATCATTTATCCCAACAACAGGTGCTCCTACTTTCATCGCCATATCCATCACCTTGCAAATCTTCTGTGCATACATCTCTGATAGTGAACCGCCGAATACAGTAAAGTCCTGTGAAAATACGTAAACAAGCCTTCCGTCTATTGTTCCGTATCCCGTTACGACTCCGTCTGATAAATAAGTTTCCTCTTCAAGACCGAAATCAATACATCTGTGCGATACAAACATATCAAATTCTTCAAAACTTCCTTCATCGAGTAAGAGGTCTATTCTCTCTCTTGCTGTTAATTTGCCCTTTCTGTGCTGGGCTTTAATCCTTTTCTCACCACCCCCTAACCTGGCTTGGTCCCGCAGGTCAAATAATTCTTTTATTTTCTCATTGATTGACATTGTAACTCCGTTAAATTATAATATATTTTAAAATGTTCTTTCTACCAGTTGTTGTATAGCCCTTCAAGAAGTTTTGTCTTCTTCTCATCATCACTTAGCGAATTATATACCTCTGCTTCCTCATGTATTTTCCGTTCTTCAATTTCTTCCAAAGCCTTTAGTTCTGCCAATAACTTTTTATACTCTACTTCTCTCTTGTTCCTCAAAAATCCTGCTGCTACTGTCGGGAAAAGCTCAAGTAACAGTTCTTCTTTCTCATTCTTAGCTAATTTTACATCTTCGAATTCAGGTAAGTTTGGATTATTCTGTTTTTTGTACTTTGACACATCATAAGGAATTTCTTCTCTGTTCCCGCATATCATTTCTCTGAAATCAGGATTAATTTGATATGGCGTCTTGCCGTAAACCCCCTGAACAAGATTCACAAATTGTGTTGACTTGTTGCTGTAAAATTCTTCTCCTTTGCTCTCCGAAACTATGCTGTAAACTGCCTGTACGCCGACAATCTGACTCGTCGGTGTTACTAACGGTGGTAATCCTGAATCAAGTCTTACTCTTGGAACTGTCTTTAATACCTTCTCAAGCAGATGGTCAAGCTTCATTTGCTTTAATTGAGCTAACATGTTTGTGTACATTCCACCCGGTATCTGTGCTGCCTTAACTATCTCATCTGGTTCGCAGAAATTGTACATCTTTTCTATTTTCTGGCATAATTCTGTCGTTTCTTCAATTCTGTCGTGCTTTGCCGCATCAATCGCTTTATTAAATAAATCGTTCTGCTCGTTCGTTAGTGTGTAATTTGAAATGTCAATTTCTATCGGAAACTGTTTCATCTCGTCAAACTTATCAAGTTCTTTTCTTATATTAAATAATTGCTTGTTGATTTCTGTGACCTTGTTCAGATTAACACCGGTATCTATTCCAAGCTTATCACAAAATATCTGAACGAGCTCAAATGCCGGTGCAGCTGGTCCTCCCGCAAAGTTTCCTATTACTGTATCCACTATATCAACATCATTAACTATCGAAACTATTGCACATGCAAGTCCGTAACCAGGTGTGCAGTGTGTGTGCAGGTCTATGGGTACTTTTGTCTCTGCTTTCAACCTCTTTATTAAAGGCGATGCAACGTCAGGTGGGATTAAGCCAGCCATGTCTTTTATCGAAATTATATCAGCACCCATTCTTTCTAGCTGTTTTGCTTTCTCTACAAAATAGTCAACAGTAAAAATCTTTGGCGGAATCTTTGTTCCTGAAAACATACCTTTTATTCTGTCAGCAAATGTAAAATGAGGATCAACTGTGTAACAAACAGCACAATCCGCAAGTCCGCCGTTCGCCTTTACGTAGTCAATCGTCGTCTGCATATTATCAAGGTCATTCAATGCATCAAATACTCTCATTATATCTATACCGTTTTGTATGGCTAACCTGTTGAATCCTTCTATTACATCCTCGGGATAAGGTGAATATCCAAATAGATTCCTTCCTCTTGATAGAGCAGTCAGTTTTGTCTTTGTACCAAACCCTGCTTTTATCTTCTCAAGTCTGTCCCAGGGGTCTTCGTTCAAATATCTCATTATTGAGTCCGGAACAGCTCCTCCCCATACCTCAGCTGCATAAAAATCAGCATCCTGATAAATTGGTAATACCAAATCGATTTGCTTTTGTGTCATTCTTGTCGCGAAAGAGGATTGTTGTCCGTCGCGAAGTGTTAAGTCTCTTATTAATAATTTCCTTTTCATAGTTTTATTTAATTTGTACTTTGATTAGTGAATAGTATTCGCCTTCGATGCACGGTCTATTCACTCCGGATAACGAATTTGAATTGTATAAACATTGTCAATATGTTGCCTTGAATGGGCGTGGAATATCATAAACTAACTTTACAAAAATAATCGTTTAACTTCTTAAAACAAATACACAATTTTTTCACTTTCCCCTGAAGTTTTTTTATAGTTAAGTTAATCATAAAATTTCGATACAATCAATATTATTTTCTCCGGTATTTTTTTATAGCCAAATACCCACTAACATGATCCCCTTCCTAAATTTTTCAGTTTTTTCAAATTCTCCACCCCATTTCGTTATTTTACAGATAAACAATTAATCTAAAAGTGCACATAATTATGCCTTCCATTGTTCTGACAATGGGATTCATCCATTATGATGGAAGTATTAGTAATATATTCGGTTATTCTGCATTATTAGATACTATATTCTAAAACTTTATCTGTTTATCTTTCATAGTGAAACTAATATTGGATTTTCCCGTTATATTTACTAAGTTTAAAATGAAAAACAACAACCGTTTTGAAAAGCGGAAAGGAGAACAATATGAAAAAACTTTTCAAAATTCTTTTATTTGTATTCCTGTTTCTTATCGTAGGAGCAGTAGCAGGATACTTTTACATTATGAGTGCATTACCAAAAATTGCCGATGCACCCGACCTTAAGATTGAACCCACACCAGAACTTGTTAAGCGTGGCGAGTATTTATTTAACAATGTTGCCGTTTGTGCCGATTGTCATTCTACTCGCGATTACTCAATGTTCTCAGGTCCGTTGGTCGAAGGCACCATCGGTAAAGGAGGATTTGAATTTAACGAAGAGTTCGGTCTTCCGGGAAAATTTTATGCAAAAAATATTACTCCTGCAGGATTGAAAGGATGGTCTGACGGAGAAATATTCAGGGCAATAACCGAGGGTGTCAATAAAGACGGTGAACCTCTTTTCCCATTAATGCCTTACTTGAATTTTGGTAAAATGGATAAAAATGATGTGTATGCTATTATAGCCTATATGAAAACTCTTCCGCCAATTGAAAACAACGTTCCTGTCAGCAAGGCAAATTTTCCTGTAAATCTCATCATGAGGTCAATGCCCCAAAAGAGTGAGTTAGCACAAATTCCTGATAAATCTAATTCTAAGGAATACGGTAAGTATCTGACCAATATCGCAGGCTGTAATGATTGTCATACGCAGCAAGTGGATGGCGAATTCCAGATGAATAAATATCTTGCTGGTGGTCAGGAATTCAAACTGCCGGGTGGTGTTGTATTAAGATCTTCAAATATTACACCCGATATACAATCAGGCATTGGAGCCTGGACTAAGGATATGTTTATTCAAAAATTCCGCTCGTATAGTAAAAATAATTTTGTACCTTATAAAGTTAATCAGGGAGAATTTAACACAATAATGCCTTGGACTTTCTTCGCAAACATGACTGATGAAGACCTTGGTGCAATTTATGATTACCTGCGCACTATCGTTCCCATTCCTAATAAAGTTACAAGGTTCGAGAATAAAAACTGATATTCTGTGTTTGCAGTCAGGAATCGTTCCTGATTGCAAACATTTAATTTATATTAAATTCATCAGCAAATTTTTCTTTTTCCATTTCCGGCAAAGCATTCTTAAAATTATCCTTACGATAATAACTTTTATATTTAACTATTATTAATGATTTTTGAATGAATCAAATAATAATATGAGCTTACTTTTTTCTCCCTTAAAGATTCGTGATGTTGTAATTAAAAACAGGATTGCTGTTTCGCCTATGTGCCAGTATTCAGGCGTAGAAGGTTTTCCTTCACAATGGCATATGGCACACTATGGTGCTCGGGCAGTTGGCGGTGCGGGGTTGATAGTGCAGGAGGCCACATCTGTTTGTCCCGAAGGCAGAATCTCACTTGGCGACCTTGGTATTTGGAATGATGAACAAACCTATGTTTTTAAGAAACTGACAAATTTTATAATCTCTCAAAACTGTGTCCCGGGAATTCAGCTCGCACACGCAGGAAGAAAGGCTTCTGCAACCCTCGGTTGGGATGAGTCTCGTTCCTTATCACAAGAGGAATTCGGCTGGAAAACTTACGCTCCTTCAGCATTACCTTTTTCGGATAAGTATTCCGTTCCTGCTGAAATGAATAAAGAAGATATTAAGAAAGTTATTATTGATTTTAAGCATGCTGCACAAAGAGCAGTATTAGCGGGCTATAAATTAATAGAGTTTCATTTTGCTCACGGATATCTGGTAAATGAATTTTTATCTCCGCTTACAAATCTTAGAAATGATGAATACGGTGGAAGTTTTGAGAATCGTTGCAAGCTTGCCATTGATATCGTTAAAGTTGTCAGGGATGTTATTCCCGATTCATTGCCGCTTTTTGCAAGATTGTCTTGTACTGAATGGGTTGATAAAGGATGGAACGTTGATGATTCTATTCGGCTGGCAAAAAAACTTAAAGATAGCGGCGTTGATTTAATTGATTGTTCAAGCGGAGGAAATATTAGTGGTGCAAAAATTCCTTTAGCCCCGGGCTATCAGGTCCCTTTTGCTTCAAAAATAAGAAATGAAGCGGACATAATGACAGGAGCCGTAGGATTGATTACAAATTTCAATCAGGCAGATAACATTATCAGTAATAAAGATGCAGATATTGTTCTGCTCGGCAGAGAAATGCTGCGAAACCCTTACTGGGTGTTGCATGCAGCAAAAGCTTTAAATACTGAAATTGATTATCCAAAGCAATATTTGCGAGGGAAAATATAATCTCTATTTTAACCTGTACTCAATCGCCTTAACGGGTTCCGGTACGTGGTGACCCATGCTCCCTGCTTTGGAATCATTGAAAGTTATCGGTATGTCACCCTTCTCAGTTCTTTCTTGCCATGTAAGGAATTCATCGCCGGAGTCTCTGCGAACCATTGAAATACAACCTTCAACCGGACATACAAGCGAACATAGATTGCAGCCAACGCAGTTATCTTCAATTATCTGAGGAATTCTGCTGTCTCCGTTTTCGGGCAGTTTTATCGCTTGATGTGCTCCGTCTTCACACGCAATGTAACACAGTTGACAGCTGATGCATTTCTTGTCGTTAATTTCAGCAACAATCTTGTATTTCAGGTTTAAATCTTCCCACTTCTTTACGTTTGGAAGTGCAAGTCCTACCATCTCCTCTATTGAATTGAATCCTTTGTCAGACATATACTGTTCAAGTCCTGAAACCATCTCTCTTATTATCCCGAATCCGTAATGCATAACTGCTGTGCATACTTGTACGTTAGTAGCTCCCATTAGAATAAATTCGACTGCATCCCTCCAGTTTTCTATTCCGCCTATTCCTGAAATCGGTAGATTGTAATCAGGAATCTTTGCAACATTCTTTACCATATTCAACGCTATCGGTTTTACTGCTGGTCCGCAATAACCTCCGTTTGTGCTCTTCCCATCAACGGTAGGGTAGGGAACAAAATTATCTATGTCAACGCCTATTATGCTTTGAATTGTGTTGATTAGGGATACTGCATTCGCTCCTCCGAGTTTTGCAGCTATTGCAGGGTCTTGTATATGCGAAACATTCGGCGATAGTTTTACTATAACAGGAACCTTCGCTACTTCCATTACCCAAGAAGTAATCAGCTCAAGTACTTTAGGATCCTGCCCTACAGCCGAGCCCATTCCTCTCTCGCACATACCATGAGGGCAGCCGAAATTCAGCTCAATCCCGTCAACGCCTGCATTCTCAACATCCTTCACGATTTGATGCCATTCCTCTCTTGATTGAACCATCAAGGAACCAACTAAAGCATGGTTTGGGAAATATTTCTTTACCTCTTCAATTTCCCTTAGATTATCTTTAAGCGGTCTGTCAGAAATTAGTTCAATGTTATTGAATCCAGACATTCTATTTCCTTTATATGTAACGCCTCCGTATCGGCTCGAAGTGTTAACAACTGGTACCCCCATTGTCTTCCATACTGCCCCTCCCCATCCTGCATCAAATGCTTTCATAATCTGATATCCCGAATTTGTTGGTGGTGCTGACGCAAGCCAGAATGGATTCGGGGATTTTATACCTGCTAAATTACTTTCTAATTTATTCCTAGATGACTTCATATTTATTAATTTCTCTTTTTGATATTTAATAAAATCGTAATCATACTTTTTGCTGCCTGTTTCCCTTCAGCAACTGAGTTTACTACTTCTTTACCGCCGTTTACAGCGTCGCCTGCTGCATAATATTTTGGATTGGTCGTGCGAAAATTCTTATCAACAACTATCTTTCCAAAATCATCAACTTCCAGATTGTCAATATTCTGATACAATTCAAAATGTCTTGATTGTCCAGTTGCTTTTATTACCATATCGCATTCTTCCGTAAATTCACTTCCTTTTATTGTCTTTAGCTTTCCGCCCTTTGTTTCTGTCTTTATAAATCTTACTCCTGTTACTTTGTCATCACCGAGGATTTCAACTGGTGCTATGTTGAAGTATGCTTTTACACCGACACTTTTAGCAAGGTCGTATTCAAACTCATATGCACCCATATCTTTTCTCGACCTTCTGTAAGCAAGTGTAACTTTCTCGGCTCCCATTCTTGCTGATTCTGACGCTGCATCCATTGCAGTATTCCCTCCGCCGAATACTATGACTTTATTCCCATATACAGCATTACTTTTTTTCAATCGTAGCTCTTCTACAATTTCGACCGCCCCGAATACGTTTTTCTTATCCTCTCCCGGAATGTTTAAAGCAGATGTGTTTGAATTTCCAATCCCGAGAAATATAAAATCGTATTCTTTCTCAAGTTTTGCTATTTCATCTTTGCTTTTTATATACCTGTTGTAGAATATATTAAAGTTAAATTGCCTTTGTATATAATTCAATTCTTCAAGTACATCTTCGTTTGCTATTTTATAAGGTGCAATACCGTGAAGAGCAAGACCTGTTGCCATTTTTCTGCCCTCGTAAATATCCGCATTTATGCCTGCCGAACGAAGTTCACTTGCGCAGGATATTCCCGCAGGACCTCCGCCGATAATTGCTACCTTTTTATTAACCTTTTCTCCCTCTGTAAATATTTCAATTTTCTCTGAAATAACTTTGTTAGTTGCAAAATTCTGAAGACGACCTATCTCGATAGCTCTTACGCCTTGGTTTACATAAACACAAGAACCTTCGCAAAGTACTTCAACAGGACAAACTTTACCGCAAAGGTTCCCCATGTAATTTGATGCATAGATGGTCTTGGCTGCTCCCTTTACATTTCCGCTGTTTATCTGTCTAATAAAAAGTGGTATGTCAATATGTGTCGGACACGCTTTTGTACAGGGAGCATCATAACAAAACAAACATCTTGAACTTTCAAGAAGAGCTTCAGTTTTATTCATTAATTTGTTTATCGGAGAAAAATTTATCTCAAATTCCCTGTCATTTTTAGGACGTTTGAATTCTGCCATTATAACTCCGTTATTTTATTATAAGATTCAGGTCTTCTGTCTCTGAAAAATTGCCATGTTGCTCTTACTTCATCAATCATGTCAAGGTCAAATTCAGCAATCAATAGTTCATCATTATCTTCCGATGCTTGCGCAAATATTTGTCCTCTTGGGTCAACGAAGTATGACGAGCCGTAAAACTTTCCTATGTTCCATGGCTTTTCCGTTCCGACTCTGTTAATGCAGCCCATGAAATAACCGTTTGCCGCTGCATGTGCCGGCTGTTCAAGTTTCCATAAGTACTGTGATAATCCTGTTACCGTTGCCGATGGATTGTAAACTATTTCAGCACCGTTTAATCCCAATATTCTTGCACCTTCGGGAAAATGTCTGTCATAGCATATATAAACTCCAACTTTGCAGTACTTTGTCTGAAATACCGGATATCCAAGATTTCCCGGACGGAAGAAAAACTTTTCCCAAAAACCCGATGTATGAGGTATGTGATTTTTCCTGTATTTGCCGAGTATTGTCCCGTCTGCATCTATGACTGCTGCAGTGTTGTATAAAACGCCCGGTTGTTCTTTCTCGTACACTGGTACAATAATTACCATATCATACTTCTTAGAATATTCCTGCATTCGGATAACCGTAGGTCCGGGCATTGGTTCTGCAGATTCGTACCATGATTTATCCTGTCCAGGGCAGAAATAAGGGGTGTTAAATATCTCCTGCAAACATAATACCTGAACTCCTTTTTTCCCCGCTTCTTCAATGAACGGAATATGTTTTTGAATCATTGTTTCTTTAATTTGCTCAATTGTCCCTTCGCCTTCCGTCATCGATAGTGACATCTGAATTAACCCTGATTTTATTTTTCTTGCCATAATTCTAAAATTTAAATTTTTAAATTATTTCTTTTATAATTTATTTTTCTATCTATGTTCTCTTTGCGATCTTTGCTCTTCTCTGCGGCCTCTGCGTTAAAATCACTATCCTTTGATTTCTCTATTATGTTTGTTGCAATCGGCATCGCCGGGTTCTTAGTGTCTTTGTGGTGAAAATTTATTGTTTGAACACAAACCCTAAGTTTGTTCTTTTTTAATCCCTTCTATTGAATTTTGGCTAACAGCAATCAAATATTAAATGCAGCGTGCTTATCCCTCTTTATATACTGCCCATATCCCTTCTGAATTCTTACCTTTCCATCATCAACGGCAACTTTACCCCTTAGTATCGTTTGTTTGCATTTGCCCTTAAGCTTCCATCCTTCATAACCCGAATAATCAACGTTCATGTGATGATTTTTTACTGATAATGTATGCTCTTCATCTGGGTCAAAAATTATTAAATCAGCATCTGCTCCAATTCCGATAGTTCCCTTCCTCGGAAACATACCGAATATTTTTGCGGAATTGGTCGATGTAACTTCTACATATTTATTGAGTGATATCTTTCCTTTGTTAACTCCTTCACTAAACAAAAGCTCCATCCTGTTTTCTATTGCAGGGTGACCGTTCGGAATTTTTGAGAAATCATCCTTGCCCATTAATTTCTGTTCCCAGTTGAACGGACAGTGGTCGGTAGCTACTATCTGTACAATACCCTGTTCTATTCCTCCCCACAAAGACTCTTGGTCCTTTTTCTCCCTCAAAGGGGGACTCATTACCCATTTCGCACCTTCAAAGTTTTTTTCATACAATGATGCATCGAGCAGTAAATATTGAATACATGTTTCAGCATATACTTTTTGGTTTCTACGCTGTGCACGTCTTACTGCATTAAGCGAACCCTCGCATGTCATGTGTACTATGTACCCGGGAACTCCGGTATTAAATGCCATATCTGCAAACCTGCCCGTCGCTTCAGCTTCTGTTATTTCAGGTTGAGAAAGATAGTGGTAAAGTGGGGTGAGCTTTCCTTCTGATTTATGTTTTGCTACAAGATAATCTATCATATCACCGTTTGTTGCATGAACAGTTACTATACCTCCGTGCTTTTTTACTTCATTCATAAGCCCTACCATCTGTCTGTCATCTATCATTAAAGATCCTTTGTATGCCATAAATGTCTTAAATGAAGTTATGCCGAGTTCATTAATAAAATATGAAATTTCTTTCTGCGTTTCCTCATTAAAGTCAGTAACAGCCATATGAAAAGAATAATCACCGTAAGCATTGCCGTTAGCTCTTCCCGTCCATTCATCGTATGCCGATTTTAACGAGTTCCCCTGCTTTTGCAGTATGAAATCAATTACGGTTGTTGTCCCGCCGTGAAGTGCGGCAAGCGTTCCTGTTTCGTAATTATCAGATGAGAATGTTCCCATAAACGGCATATCAAGATGTACATGTGGATCAATGCCTCCCGGCATTACAAGCTTTTCTCCTGCATCTATTACTTCATCTGCTTTTATGTTGAGATTTTCTCCGATTTGAGAAATTTTCTCTCCTGCTATATATATATCAGCCGTATAATCAGCCGATGCTGTTATTATTCTTCCGTTTTTAATTAGAATTGACATTATTTATATTTTATTTAATTTTATTTGTTTTCTTTCAAGTAAATAATAAACTACAAATGAGACAAAGAATCCTACGAACCATGCGTAATGATAAATATCAGAAATCCATAATGGAAATCTATTTATATTTATAACATCTATCGTTGTAAAAAATCCCGGTGCATTGGGTATTATACCCGCTATCATAGCAATTATTGCATTCCTGTTAAAACCGTTTTGATAACTGTAAATCCCTTTTAGTTTATACAAGTCATCTACTAAAAGTTTTTTCTTTCTTACAAGAAAATAATCTGATATCATTATTCCGCCTATCGGACCAAGCAGACTTGAATATGCTATCAGCCATTTGAATATATACCCGCTCGGGTCTTCTATTAGTTTCCAGGGGAGTATTAATATCCCGATTATACCCGTTATATACCCGCCTTTTCTAAAATTAATTTTCGATGGTGCTAAATTTGCAAAATCATTTGCGGGACTTACTATGTTTGCCGCAATGTTTGTTGCTAATGTGGAGATTGCAATGCAAACCATCGCAATACTAACAAGTATTTTATTCTCAAATTTCGCTGCAAGGACTACCGGATCCCATATTGTCTGTCCGTATATTATCAACGTTGCTGAAGTGACAACTACTCCTACGAATGAAAACAAAGTCATCGAAGGAGGCAAACCAAGTATTTGTCCTGTCACCTGTGCTCGCTGGCTCTTTGCATATCGCGTAAAATCCGGTATGTTAAGCGAAAGCGTTGCCCAGAAACCGACCATACCCGTTAGTGCAGGAAAGAAGAACTTAAAAAATTCAGCCGTTGTATTGAATTTGGACGGCTGCGAAAGTATTGGTCCTAATCCATTGCCCGCATAAACAGCCCAGAATAATAATGCTACTGCTGCCGCTGGCAGAAAAAATGCTTTAAATACTAAAAGTTTCTTAATGCTGTCAACACCAAGATGCACAACGTACATGTTTAAAAGCCAGAATAAAAAGAAAGAAATAGCAGGAGCTGTCTTTAATCCCAGAAATGCTGGAAATATTTGCGGCAGATTTTCAAATGATGGTACCCATACCCGTATTGCTTCGTAAATTGAAAATCCGCCTATCCATGCCTGTATTCCAAACCATCCGCATGCAACTATTGCTCTTAATATGGCCGGAATGTTTGCTCCTTTCACTCCGAAACTTGCCCTTGCAAGAACAGGGAAAGGTATCCCGTACTTTGCTCCTGCGTGACCGTTTAATATCATCGGTAAAAGTACAATTGTGTTTCCTGCAAAGATTGTTAATATCGCCTGCCACCAGTTCATTCCTCCTTCAATCAGTGAACTCGCAAGCATATATGTTGGAATACATAAACTCATGCTTATCCAAAGAGCAGTGTAATTCCATGTATTCCACGTTCTTTTCGATTCAGGTATAGCAGCTAAGTCCTCGCTGAATAGCGATGAAATAAGCTCTGCTTCATTTACATTGTTTTTCTCAGCCTTCATAAATTTCAAATTGTTTTTCTTTTTATTCCCCTAATCCCTCTAAAGAAAAATCTCTTGCTCTTTATAACAACTATCAAATGACAACTATCAACTAATAACAGTATTCATCCGCCACCGATAGCGCTTTCGAAATTATCTCCATTCCTTCATCCGCTTCCTCTTTAGTAATACAAAGCGGGGGAGCGATGAAAATTAAATTCCATCTTCCCATCGTGTACATTCCTTGCTCGGCAATTTTACCCATAACTTTATTCATTATTTCCATTTCCGCCGCGGGAGCGTTCCATCTTGCCATAGGTTCTTTCGTTTCTCTGTTCTTCACAAGTTCAAGACAACCAAGCAGCCCCGTGTTTCTGAAATCTCCTATGCAAGGATGTACTTTCTTCATTTCTTCAACTTTATCCTCAATGTATTTTCCCATTTTAGCTGCATTCTCTATAAGATTTTCTTCTTCATACACATCAAGTACTGCATTTGCCGCAGCGCAAGCAACGGCATGAGCAGAATAAGTTAATCCTAAAGGAAGAGGTTTTTCATCGAATGCTTTTGCAATCTCATCTCTCACAATAATTCCGCCTAATGGTATGTATGCAGATGTTAATCCTTTAGCTATCGGCATTATATCGGGTACAACATCATGATGATTAATTCCAAACCATTTTCCCGTTCTCCCGAATCCGCTCATAACCTCGTCAGCAATCGTCAGAATTCCATATTTATCCGCAATCTCTTTTACTCTTTTCCAGTATCCCTTTGGATATTTTATGCATCCCGAAGAACCCGATTCCCCCTCAAGCATTATTGCTGCTATGTTTTGAGGTCCTTCGTACTGTATTACTCTTACCAAGTGACTTATTGCATTATCCGCACATTCCTCAGGGGTTTTGCTGTTCCATGGGCATCTGTAAAAATAGGGGTTTTCAATATGTACAAAATTAGGCGGCTGCTGCGAATCTATTGTGTGTCTTCTCGGATCTCCTCCTGCTGCAGCACTCGCATATGTTGCACCATGATATGATTGATAAAATGTAATTATCTTATGCCTTCCCGTATAAACTCTCGCAAGTTTAATCGCATTCTCAACTGCTTCTGCACCGCCAAGCGTGAAAAAAGTCTTGTTCATATTCCCCGGTGAAATTTCCGCAAGTTTTTTCCCAAGGTCTCCTCGTGCGGCTGTTATCATTCCGGGATATACATAACTTAATTCGCTCATCTGTTTAGCAACTGCTTCCGCTACTTTCGGATGACCATGCCCGATGTTTACGCATACTAGCTGAGACGAAAAATCAAAGATTCTCTTACCGTCGTAATCATAAAGGAATATTCCTTTTGCGCTTTTTATGTTTAGCGGCTTAAGTCCTTTTTGTTTAGACCATGATGTTAATGTGTATTCCAGATTATTCTTTAGAATTTTGTCCTTATCTGTTGTTATTTTATACATGAGTGTTTTGACCTTATTTTAAATTAACTCATCCAGTTTGTTTTTGCTTCTGCATTCCATTTAATGCTTGTTTTCTTTGGCTGCATCCATAATCCCAGCGAACTTTTTCCTGTTATTTCATTTGTCCCGAATTTTGATTCATTCCATCCTCCGAATGAAAATGGCTCTCTCGGTACGGGTACTCCTATGTTTACACCTATCATTCCGGCAGATGCTTTTTCTGCAACCGTCCTGGCGTAACTTCCGTTCTGTGTAAACACAGCTGCTGCATTTCCGTATTCCGAGCTGTTTTCAATATTTATTGCCTCATCAAGTGATTGTACTCTCATTATCGCGAGAACAGGTCCGAATACTTCCTCCTTTGCTATTGCCATTTCTGGTTTTACATTATCAATAACTGTCGGTCCAACATAGTAACCGCCTTCCTTTCCCTCGACAATTGCATTCCTGCCGTCAACAAGTATCCGCGCACCCTGCTTTTCTGCATCAGTAATATATTTCTCAATTCTCTCTTTTGCTGCTTTAGAAATTACCGAACCGAGATTCTTTCCCGGTATTATCTTTCTTGCTTCTTCGCAAAGCTTTTCAATAATGTGGTCAACAGGTCCCACGCCAACCATGGCTGAAGCCGCCATGCACCTTTGTCCGGCGCATCCTGTCATTGATGCTGCTACATTCGAAGCCGTCATTTCAACATTTGCATCAGGAAGAACAATCAAGTGATTCTTTGCTCCGCCAAGTGCGGTACACTTCTTAAAATTAGATGTTGCCCTTGCATACACAATCTTCGCAACTTTAGTAGAGCCGACAAATGACACTGCTTTTATATCCGGATGGTCGCAAATCGCCTCTGTTATTTCTTTGTCTCCGTTAACTACATTAAACACCCCATCCGGTAGCCCTGCTTCTTTTAGCATTTCCGCAATGTGATTCGATGTAATCGGAACCTGCTCCGAGGGCTTGAAAACCATCGTGTTCCCCGCAGCTATTGCGTTAGGAATCGTCCAGTGAGGAACCATGTGCGGGAAATTAAAGGGTGCAATTGAAGCAACAACTCCTATCGGATGATAATCAATCCTGCATTCCACTCCGTTGCTTACTTCAAGAATTTCGCCTGAAACAATCTGCGGCAATGAACATGCAAACTCTGTCAGTTCAATGCTCTTTTCGACTTCTGCTCTTGCTTCACCGGGCGTTTTACCGTTCTCTATGTGTGTTAGGTACGAAAGTTCTTCTAAATTCTTTTCAAGAATTGTTTTATACTTGTAGAAAATCTGAACCCTCTCTTTTATCGGAATCGCAGACCATGCAGGAAATGCTTTTTTCGCTGATTCTACAGCAGCATCGAGCTCTGCTTTTCCTGATAACGGGACTTTTGAAATTACTTTCCCGTCGAGCGGGCAGATTACATCAAGCATTTTTCCTTTTCCTGAAATAAACTCTCCGCCTATATAATTTCTTACCTCTTTATATATCAGTTTTTCCATCTCTTTGTTAATTGATTTTTGTAAAAATTACACATCAGAGTAATAATTCTCTGATAAAATATATCATTAATGCCTATTCAGCATAATTATAACCCTATGAATACTAATTTTAAATTAAATCTACAAGACAAAATGTAAACTATTTTTTGTAACATTCACATTTTTTCTAAACAGGATTTTTCTGACATTCTGCCGGTAAACCTTGAAACATAACTTGTCTCGAATTGGTCTTTAATTGGTCTTAAAAATATATCCAAATAGTACTGACAAATTTGTTAATTTATTTCTGCCAATTCATCTAAATTTTTCATTTAACTAATTTCTATTTGTTTGTAATATTCTTATATTTATTCATGTACGGAAAAATAAGTCCTAAAATAATTACTTGTTTATGTGATATTTCTGGTCAAAACCACGTATTAACTGACGCTGAAAATATTGATAAATATTCACGCGATGAAACTGAAGATTTATCTTTTCCGCCCGAAGTAATAGTAAAACCCGGTACTTCAAAAGAAATTTCTGAAATACTTAAACTCGCCAACCAAAACTTAATACCTGTTTATACAAGGGGCGGAGGCACAGGTCTATCAGGTGGTGCTTTACCGGTTTATGGAGGAATTGTAATCTCTATGGAGAGATTCAATAAAATCCTTGAAATAGATGAGCAGAATTTTCAGGCAGTTGTCGAAGCAGGAGTAATCACACAGATTTTTCAGGAAGAACTTGAAAAAGTCGGTCTATTCTATCCTGTTGACCCTGCTTCACGCGGAAGTTGCTTTATCGGAGGGAATATTGCCGAATGCTCAGGCGGACCCCGAGCAGCAAAATATGGCGTGACCAGAAATTACATTCTCGGACTCGAGTTTGTCACTCCGACAGGTGAGATTATTTTTACCGGCTCAAGAACAATCAAGAATGTAACGGGGTATAGTCTTGCTCAGCTTATTTGTGGTAGTGAAGGTACGCTGGGAATTGTTACAAAGATTGTATTTAGAATTCTTGCTCTGCCAAAATATAAAAAGATTTTGTTGATTGCATACAATAATGTTCGGGAATGTATTTCTTCTGTTTCCGAAATTTATAGAAATGGTGTCAATCCCGCTGCGCTTGAATTCCTGACAAAAGATGCTGTTAAAGCCGCAGAAAATCAGCTTGGAAAAAGTTTTCCAAACGGCGATTCCCGGGCCCAGCTTTTGATTGAACTTGACGGAAACAACGAGGATGTACTGAACAGCGATATTCAAACTATTTCCGATACAGTTGAAAAATTCAATCCTTCGGATATTATTCTTGCCGAAGACCGTTCGAAAATGGAAGAACTGTGGGAATTGCGCCGCTCAGTCGGTGAAGCAGTTAAATCAATTTCTACTTACAAGGAAGAAGATACTGTAGTTCCGAGAGCAAAACTTCCCGAACTTCTTGACGGATTAATGAACATATCAAAGAAATATAATTTAAGAATTATTTCATACGGTCATGCGGGAGACGGCAATTTACACATAAACATTCTCAAAGAAAATCTTTCCGATGATTACTGGAATACTAATGTTAAGTCTGCAATAAAAGAGATTTTTGAACATACTGTCTCGCTCGGTGGAACAATCTCAGGCGAGCATGGCATTGGATACACACAGAAAGAGTTTCTGCCTATTGCTCTGTCAAAGGAAGAAATCGAACTCTCAAAAAACATAAAGAAAACATTTGACCCTAATTTTATATTGAATCCGGGCAAAATATTTGCAGATTTTATATGATATCAAACGAAACACATTTAAGAATGCTTTACACGCATACGGATATTATGGGCGTAGTTAATAACGTGCATTATCTTGAATTCTTTGAGGCAGGAAGAAATGAGTTGATGAGAGCAATGGGATATCCGTATCCCAGACTCGAAGCAAAAAACGTGGGACTTCCGCTGATAGAAGCACACGTTAATTATAAAACACCGGCAAAATATGACGACCTAATTCGAATCGTCGCATCGCTTAAGAAATTACCAACCGTTAGAATAAAAATTGATTATGAAATATATGTTGATGAACGGCTTGTCGCAAGCGGATACACTACGCATTCATTCCTTGACCTGAAGAAGTTTAAACCGGTAAGACCTCCTGAAGATTTTATGGAAGTAATCAAAAAGTTAATGATAAAGTAAATATTAAAGTTATGACAAACAAAACATTTTACAGAAATTTCGATTTCAAAGCGGCAGAGAAGCTTATAAAAATGGCTATTAAGGAAGATGTCGGCAGCGGAGATATAACTTCAGAATTGCTTATTCCGAAAGATAAAAAGTCTGCTGCAAACCTTCTAATGAAAGATCCGGGTGTTGTTGCGGGTATTGAAATATTCAAACTCGTACATAAAATAGTCGACCCGAAAACTGCCGTAAAAACCGCGTGTCCCGAAGGACAGATAATTAGAAAATGCTCTCGTATCGCAATCATAAAAGGAAATTCAAGAAGTATACTGAAAGCAGAAAGACTTTCTCTTAATATTATTCAGCGTATGAGTGGTATCGCTACGGCCGTTTATGCACTTAAAAGAAGATTAAACAATAATTCTGTTAAGATTGTTGATACAAGAAAAACAATTCCAAACTTCAGGTTGTTCGAAAAGCTTGCAGTTAAGATTGGCGGCGGCGATAATCACAGGTTCGGTTTGTATGATATGATACTTATAAAAGATAATCATATCGAAGCTAACGGCGGAATTGCAAACACACTCATAAAACTTAAAAAAGTTCTGAAAAGCAGGAACATTAAAGTTGAAATCGAAGTTAAAAATCTGGACGAATTTTGTATTGTTCAGGATCTCGGTAAGGGAATTGTTGATTTTGTAATGCTCGATAATTTTTCGATAAATGAAATAGAATCAGCAACTAATTTAAATAAAAAGAGGTTTAAATTAGAAGTTTCCGGAGGTATAAACTCAAAAAATATTGGAGAATTAAGCGGTATAAAAGGTATTGATGTAATATCCGTCGGTGCATTAACGCACTCCGTCAAGTCTATGGACTTGTCCTTGGATTTTATATCTTGACATATAAAATTTAATAACTTAAATTATAAACTTTAAAAAACTAACTTAAATACTATGAAAAACACAAAATACAATTTAAGTTTTATAGTCGCAATTTTGGTCTTAGTTTCTCTTGTCGTTGCTTGCGGCAAACTAAAAGATATCGCACAGGAAGAAACTAAGAAAGAAGAAACAAAGAAAGAAGAAACCACTACCAAAACTGAAAAGTCAACTGATACAAAGACTGAATCTTCCAGCCAGAAGGAAGGCTTGCCGAAACTTTATTTCTGCGAACAATATGTTAACGGTGAAGAAGTCGGAGTAAGCAAAAGATTCACACCGGGTTGGTTAACAGTTATGCTCGATACACGTCCGGCTGGTACAAAACTTGGTACCGGAAAAGTTGAATTAAGGCTCTCAAAAATTAAAAATGCTTCAGGCGAAGAAATCAGCGAGAAAATCCTTAAATCAGTTCCTTTCGACGTTCAGGCTGACTGGGATTACACATATTTTACTGATAAAAAGAATTTAAAATTTGATTCACCGGGTACATACAGGGTTGTTTGCCAGAAGAAAGACGGAACCCCTATTGCAGAAGGTGAAGTTGAAGTTGTTCCTAACTAAGAGTTTTTTATTAAAATAAAAAGGTCTAATATTAAAGACCAAAGGAGAAAATTATGAGAAAGCTATTTGTATTATTTTCCGTATTTGCTGTGTTAGCAATTTTCGGATTCACTTCAAACGTTAATGCTCAAAACGGACCTGTACTTTATTTTTGTGAAAGGTACGGCGACGACGGAGAAGTAGGCATAAGCGACAGATTCACTACCGGTTATTTAACGGTAATGGTTAAGTGTGATTATGCACTCGGCTTGAGCAATGTTAACATACAGTTCGATAAATACAACGTAAATACGAAATCTTTTGAGTATTATAAGAAGTTCTCTTACGTCGTCGAACCAACAATGAAGTATATTTACTTCGCGAAAAACTCAACGAGCGATATGAAGTTCAGCGACCCGGGAATATACAGAGTATTCCTGCTTGACGGAAATGGTTCAACTGTAACCAGTGCTTTAATAGAAATTATCAATTAATTATTATCTGTATTTTTTATAAAAAGGTTATTCCTTATTTTAAGGAATAACCTTTTGCATTATGCATAAATGATCGATAAGTTAAAGTCACTATCTAAAGATACTCTGATATACGGTACAAGTACCATCCTTGGAAGGTTCCTGAATTTTCTATTTGTTCCTATTTATACTAATCTTTTTCTTCCTGCTGAGTTCGGAATTGTTGCCAATATTTATGCGTACGTTGCAATATTAAATGTTTTCTTTACAATCGGATTGGAATCGGGTTATTTTAAGTTTGCGTCAACTTTAGAGGTAGGTTCGGCAAAAGAGAATTTCTCCCACCCGTTTCTCGGTATATTCTTAAATTCATTCATACTATCCGGTATATTATTCGTTTTTTCCTCCGGATTCACTTCTGTATTTCAGATTGCTGAAACCAGAGAAGTACTCCTGAAATATACCGCACTGATTCTATTCTTCGACGCTATATCAACCGTACCGTTTGCATACCTCCGGCTCGAGCATAAACCTATGAAATTCGCTTTGATAAGGCTTGTCAATATAGTTGCGACTGTTGTATTAAATGTATTCTTTATAGTCGTGCTCAGGAAAGGGATTGAATATGTTTTCATCTCAAACGTCATCGCTTCCGGTCTGACCTTAATCTTGTTAGTGCCGGTGATTGTTAAGAATCTTAAGATTTCTTTCAACAAAGAGCTTGTTAATGAACTGCTAAAGTTTTCACTGCCTTATATACCCGCAGGTATAAGCGCTAATATAATTCAGGTAGTAAACAGGCCTATACTCACCGCGTTGACTAACGACCATACAGTAGGAATTTTTCAGGCTAACTATCGTCTTGGAATTTTCATGATGCTCTTTGTTTCAATGTTTGAGTTTGCCTGGCGTCCATTCTTTCTGCAGAATGCTAACGACCCGAATGCAAAGCAGTTGTACGCAAAAGTTATGACCTTTTTCCTGACAGTCGCCGCTGTAATATTTATATTTTTAACCTTGTTTATAGATAACATTGTAGCAATACCTCTCCCCGGACGCGGGTACCTTGTCGGCAAGGCTTATTGGGGCGGACTTAGTATTGTTCCCGTAATTCTTCTCGCTTATGTTTTCTATGGTATTTATGTTAACCTTATGGCCGGAATATATATCGAGAAAAAAACAAAATATTTAATTTATATAACGGGCAGTGCAGCAGTAATTAATATTGCCGCTAATTTTATTCTTATTCCTGTTATAGGTATGATGGGTGCTGCAACTGCAACCCTTATCAGCTATGCCGTCGAGGTAGCGGGAATATACTATATCGCACAAAAGTACTACAGAATAGATTACGAATTTAAAAAGATAGCATTCATTTTCGTGCTGATTACCGCAGCCCTTGTCTCTTATTTCTTCCTTCATTATTTTGATTATTTCCTTCTTAAAATAGCAATTTTTGTCGTTATTACGAGTTTTATATTCGTACTTAAAATTGTTGATGTTAATATTATTAAAAGATTCTTATGATGAAAAGTGTGTTAATTCTCTTCTTAATGATTATTTCGTGTTCTTTGTACGGGCAGTTTATTAATCAGTCTTTCGAGACAGGAAGCACAATGCTGATTAAAGATCATTTCGATTTGATCCAAGGTAAACAAATCGCGGTAATAACCAACAGGACAGGCGTCGATAAAAACGGAAAGCATATAATTGATTTGCTCGTTGAAGCGGGTATAGACGTTAAAAAGATATTTACCCCCGAGCACGGTTTCTCCGCCGATGATACTTATAAAACTTCAGGCATTTCAATTCCCGTAGTTTCATTATACGGAAATAAATATTCATACTCTAAATCTGACGTTGAAGATATCGATATTGTAATTTTTGACATACAGGAACTTGGAGCCCGTTTCTATACTTACACATCAACGCTTTTCCTTACCTTGCAGGATGCAAAGAAATACGGAAAAGAATACATAATCTGTGACAGACCTTCCGTCGCCAATATTAGCAGCTCAGAGGGATTTCTACTCGACGAAAAATTCTCATCTTTTGTTGGTAAGATACCGACACCCGTCATTACCGGTTTAACAGTTGGCGAACTTGGAAATTTCCTTAATGGTGAATACGTAAATCATGATAATTTCAAAGTTGTTAAGATGAAAGGTTACGGTAGAAATGTGATTTATGAAAATATTATGGATGTATGGATTAATCCTTCTCCAAGTATCAATTCAATTGAAAGCGGTAGAATTTATCCTGCTTTGTGTTTCCTTGAAGGTACGAATATCTCCGAGGGACGCGGTACCGAAACACCGTTTCAGGTATTCGGGGCACCGTTCATCGACAGTGATATTTTGCTTGAAAAAATTAATAGTTATAACTTGGAAGGAATTTCTTTTGAAAAGACCGAATTCTCTCCGGATCAGTCATTGCTCCCTTCTTACACATCCATGAAATACCCCGGAAAGAAATGCCATGGATTAAAAGTTACGGTCACCGATGTTTTAAAATTCAATCCATTTAAAACATCCGTAGCAATACTTCTATCATTGAACAGTACTTTCTCCGAATTCAAATGGACTCAGAAGAATTTCATCGATAAGCTTGCAGGTACGGATATACTGCGTAATATGATAAATACAGGAAAAACTCTTGAAGAAATAGTAGCTGCATCAGAAATAGATTCACGAAATTTCCGTGAATCCGCTATTCCTTACTTGCTTTATTAGTTCAAGCGAAAACTTCTTTTCGTTTTCGTATTTGTTTTAGTTATTTACCTGTCTCTCAATACTTCTTACATATCATTTAGCACAGATGCTCTTTTACTCTACTTCTCCGCCTCAAATACCGCCATCGCAGTAATATTCACAATATCATCCACGTAATTTCCCGGTCCGAGTAGGTACACAGGTTTTTTAATACCCAGCAATATCGGTCCTATAGCAATCGCTCCGCCAACACTCGCAAGAAGTTTGTAAGCTATATTCGCAGAAGTCAAATCAGGGCAAATCAGAACATTTGCCTTTTCCTTCAGTCCGCTGAAAGGATAATACTCATTCATAATCTCAGGACTCATTGCTGTATCTGCCATCATCTCCCCTTCAACAGTAAGGTCGGGTCTTAGCTTTTTAACAATCTCTGTTGCCTTCCTGACCTTATCCGTGTATGGATGAATAGTGCTTCCGAAATTACTGAAAGAGAGCATTGCTAACTTCGGAGTTACACCAATTTTTTTCACTTTGTCCGCTGTAAGAATGGCAATATCTGCGAGTTGTTCCGCATCAGGGTCAATGTTTATCGTTGCATCAGATATAAAAATTCTCTGATTCTTGAATATCATCATGTACATTCCCGCTATGCACTTCACACCCTCATCCTTTCCTATGATTTGCAGAGCCGGCTTAACAGTCGAAGGATAGTGTTGTGTAAGTCCCGAAATAAGCCCGTCCGCATCGCCGTTCCTCACCATCATCATACCGAATATATTCGGAGTCTTCAATAGTCTCTTCGAATCAATCTTCGTAACTCCCTTTCTCTTCCTGAAATCAAAATAGTCATCTGCATAGGTATCAAGTTTTTGTGAAGTCAAAGGCTCAATTATCTCAAGGTCGTTTTTTTCAAAATGAAGCCCAAGGTCAACAATATTCTGAACAATCGTTTCCTTATCTCCTATCAGGACAGGTTTTGCTATTCCCTCATCAACAATAATCTGTGCAGCACGCAATATCTTCAATTCCTCTCCTTCCGGAAATACAATCTTCTTGTTTACTCTCTGCGCTTTATGAATGAAGAATCTCATTACCTCGTTCGCCTTCCCGAGTCTCGCTTCAAGCCTGTCTTTGTACTCGTCAAAATCCATTATAGGATTTTTTGCTACATTAGTAAACATAGCCGCCTCTGCAACAGCCGGAGCTTCCCACAGCAGTACTCTCGGGTCAAAAGGCTTTGGAATAATGTAATCCTTTCCGAATTCGAATCTCTTTCCGCCGTATGCTCTTAAAACCGAATCAGGTATATCTTCCTTAGCAAGTTTCGCAAGTGCCATCGAAGCTGCTATCTTCATTTCATTATTTATTGTGGATGCTCTCACGTCAAGTGCCCCTCTGAAGATAAACGGGAACCCAAGAACATTATTAACCTGATTTGGATAATCGCTTCTTCCGGTCGCCATTATAATATCGTCACGAACTGATACTGCTTCAGGGTAAGTAATTTCGGGGTCGGGATTTGCCATCGCAAAAACGATAGGGAAGTCAGCCATGCTCTTCACCATCTCCTTCGTTAAAACGCCCTTCTTCGAAACACCGCAAAAACAGTCAGCACCCTTTATAACTTCCGCAAGTGTACGGTGCTCTGTATCCTGTGCAAAGTACTCCTTATACTTATTCATCCCTTCTTTGCGTCCTTTATATACTACACCTTTTGTATCAACAAGAAAAATGTTCTCTCTTTTCACTCCAAGCGATTCATAAAGATTAGCGCATGCAATCCCCGCCGAACCCGCACCGCTGAACACAACCTTCACCTCGCCGACTTTTTTCTTCACAATCTCGATTGCATTAATCAAAGCAGCACCGCTGATGATTGCCGTTCCGTGCTGGTCATCATGGAAGACGGGTATTTTCATCGTCTTCTTAAGCTCTTCTTCAATGTAGAAACACTCGGGTGCTTTAATGTCTTCAAGATTAATTCCGCCGAATGTCGGTTCAAGAAGCTGAACTGCTTTTATAATCTCATCAGGATCTTCAGTGTTGAGTTCTATATCAAACACATCAACGTCCGCGAACCTTTTAAATAAAACTCCTTTACCTTCCATTACAGGTTTCCCCGCCAGAGCGCCAATATTGCCCAGACCAAGTACGGCTGTTCCGTTTGATACAACAGCTACAAGATTCCCTTTAGCCGTGTATCTATATGCATCGTCGGGATTTTTTTCAATATCCAGACATGGGTCTGCAACTCCGGGCGTGTATGCGAGTGATAAATCCCTTTGAGTTGAACATGGTTTTGAAGATACAACTTCAATCTTGCCGGGTCTTCCCAGCTGATGATAGTCGAGCGCGTCTTGTTTCCTAATCATAATAATAGATTAATTATTTGAGGTATGATATAAATATATATAAAATGATTTATGAATATAAGTGAAAATAAAACCTCTAAATATTACTTCCATTGTATCCCTTCCAATAATATCTTTTGCTCTTTACCTTATATTATTTTTCCCTGCGTCCCTTGCGTTAAAAAGTTCTTTTACTATTCAATTTCTCTTAGCAATAAATCCAAGCTCTTCTCTGCGTCCCTTGCTCTTCTCTGCGTCCTCTGCGACACCCGCGGTAAAACATCTTTCTCTAAACCTTATATTATTTTCCCCTGCGTCCCCCTGCGTAAGAAGTTCTTTTGTTATTCAATCGTTCTTATCAATAAATCCAAGCTCTTCTCTGCTCTTCTTTGCGTCCTCTGCGACCCCCGCGGTAAAACATCTTGCTCTTAACCTTATATTATTTTTCCCTGCGTCCCTTGCGTTAAAAAGTTCTTTTATTATTCAATTGTTCTTCGCAATAGATACAAGTTCTTCTCTGCGTCCTTTGCGCTCCCTGCGGTAAAATATCTTGCTCTTAACCTTATATTATTTTCCTCTGCGTTCCCTGCGTTAAAAAGTTCTTTTATTATAATCGTTCTTAGCAATAAATCCAAGTTCTTCTCTGCGTCCCTTGCTCTTCTCTGCGTCCTTTGCGTTCCCCGCGGTAAAATATTTTGCTCTTATGATTAAATTAATTTTCTTTGCGTCCCCTGCGGTAAAAAGTTCTTTTATTATTCAATCGTTCTTAGCAATAAATCCAAGCACTTCTCTGCTCTTCTTTGCGTCCTTTGCTTTCCCTGCGGTAAAAAATCTTGCTCTTTACCTTATTTTGTTTTTCTCTGCGTCCTCTGCGGTAGAATATCTTGCTCTTAACCTTATATTATTTTTCCCTGCGTCCCTTGCGTTAAAAAGTTCTTTTATTATTCAATTGTTCTTAGCAATAAATCCAAGCTCTTCTCTGCTCTTCTCTGCGTCCTCTGCGCCCCCCGCGTTAAAAAGTTCTTTTATTATTCAATTGTTCTTAGCAATAAATCCAAGCTCTTCTCTGCGTCCCTTTGCTCTTCTCTGCGTCCCCCGCGGTAAAATATTTTGCTCTTAACCTTATTTTGTTCTTCTTTGCGTCCCCTGCGGTAGAATATCTTGCTCTTAACCTTATATTATTTTCCTCTGCGTTCCCTGCGTAAGAAGTTCTTTTGTTATTCAATCGTTCTTATCAATAAATCCAAGCTCTTCTCTTCTCTTCTTTGCGTCCTCTGCGACCCCCGCGGTAAAATATCTTTCTCTATACAATTACATTTGCTTTTCGTAGTGGTCTGCCTACTCTTTGTTATGATCTTTTCTCTTGCTCTAAACAATAAAAAATGTTCTTCTTAGTGGTCTTAGTGTTTTAGTGGTGAAATTCTTTCTTTTGTTTGTAGATTTATTTACGACGTGTCTTTTGCGACCCCTGCAGTTATATACTTTGCTCTTTAAATTCTCAGAGCACTCAGCGGCAAAAACACCCCCCCTCGGTTCAGACGATTTAATGCATTTCAAATGAGAAAGATTTTAAGTAATTTGAACAACTACTCACTAAAATCTTAATGTTATAACACTATGTCAGTAATGAATAAAATTTGGAGCAAAGCCCGTTCCACATCGAAAACTATTGTCCTTCCCGAAGGCAGCGAAAGAAGAAATCTTCTTGCTGCTGAAAAAGTAACACGGGAAAAACTCGCTAATGTGGTTTTGCTTGGCAATGAAGAAGAAATTCAAAGCGAAGCAAAGAAACATAATGCAAACATCAACGGGATTAAGATAATTGACCCCGTGAAATCGGATAAACTTGATAACTATGCAAACATTTTCTTTGAACTTAGAAAATCAAAAGGCGTTACGAAAGAAACCGCTTTGGAGACGATGAAAGACACAGTTTATTTTGGAACAATGATGGTAAAAAACGGCGATGCCGACGGTCTCGTATCCGGTGCAATTCACTCAACGGGCGACTTGCTCAGACCCGGTTTTCAGATTATTAAAACCGCACCCGGAATTTCAGGTGTCTCCAGTTGTTTCATAATGGAAGTGCCCGACTGCACTTTCGGCGAAAACGGCGTTATTGTGTTTGCCGACTGCGCAATCATACCAAACCCTGATGCTGAAGAGCTTGCTTCAATCGCAATCTCGTCCGCAGGTACTGCAAAAAGTCTTTTAAATATCGAACCAAGAGTTGCTATGCTTTCTTTCTCCACAAAAGGCAGTGCGAAACATGAACTTGTCGATAAAGTCGTGGAAGCAACCCGGATAGCAAAAGAGAGGGCTCCGGATTTATTAATAGACGGTGAACTTCAGCTTGACGCAGCTTTCGTTCCTGAAGTTGGGAAAATGAAAGCGAAAGAAAGCCCCGTCGCAGGAAAAGCAAACGTTATTATATTCCCTGACTTGCAATCGGGAAATATCGGGTACAAACTCGTACAGCGTCTTGCAAAGGCAAACACAATCGGTCCTGTCTCACAGGGTTTTGCTCTGCCTATCAATGACCTTTCGAGGGGTTGTACGGCGGATGAGATTGTTGACGTCATTGCTATAACGGCAGTACAGGCAATCGGTTAAATAATTATTAAACGTTAATAACAAAATCATGAAAATATTTGTAGTTAATACCGGAAGTTCTTCATTAAAATATCAGTTGATTGATATGAAGGGTGAAAAAGTCATATCAAAAGGTATAGTTGAAAGAATTGGCGAAGAAGGTTCTTTAATGTCTTTTACGAACAACGGCGGCGATAAGCAAAAAGTCGTCCATCCTGTTTCAAATCATTCAGAGGCGATGAAACTCGTTTTTGATATGCTTACCGATAAAACAGGAGGAGTCATAAAAAGTGTTTCAGAGATTAATGCTATCGGCCACAGGGTTGTTCATGCGGGCGAAAGATATAACGGCTCGGTTTTAATAACCGAAGATGTAATAAATGCACTTGAAGATTGTGCTTTCTTCGCACCTCTTCATAATCCTGCAAACATAAAAGGTATTAAGGCATGTCAGGAAGTGCTTCCCGGCACTCCTATGGTCGGGGTTTTCGATACGGCATTCCATCAGACTATGCCCGATTATGCTTACATGTATGCACTGCCCTATGGTCTTTATGAAAAATACAAAATCAGAAGGTACGGTTTTCACGGTACTTCGCACAGGTACGTATCAGCCGTTGCTATGGAATTACTCGGTAAGAAAAACTCTAAGATTATTTCCTGCCATCTCGGAAACGGTGCAAGCGTAGCAGCAATTCTGAACGGTATAAGCATTGATACATCCATGGGACACACTCCCACAGGCGGATTGATAATGGGTACACGCTGCGGCGACCTTGACCCTGCCCTTATTCCTATACTCGAAAGCGTTGAACATCTGACCCCGAAACAGATTGATGAAGTGATGAATAAGAAAAGCGGAATGCTCGGAATATCAGGAATCAGCAATGATTTCAGAGACCTCGAGGATGAATTCCATCGCGGAAACGTAAGAGCAAAGCTGGCGCTTGAAATGTTCGACTACATGCTGAAAAAGTATATCGGTGCCTACATACTCGTTCTCGGAGGACTTGACGCTTTGGTCTTCACAGCCGGCATAGGAGAAAATGACTGGGAAACGAGGTACGAAGCCTGCAAAAATATGGAATTCATGGGACTTTATCTTGACGTGGAAAAGAATAAAAACACAAGAGGCGTTTTGGAAGAAATAAGTCTGCCTGAATCCAAAGTGAAAGTATATGTAATACCAACGAACGAAGAACTGATGATAGCGAGAGATACGAAAAGCATAATTGAAAAACTTAATTCGTAACTCGTAACTATCTAACGATTTGTAATCCGCGAGACCCCGCAAAGATCTTGAGCGGGGATCAAGCGGTCTGCCAATCAGGCCTGCCCAAGGCAGGGGATCTTATAAAGACTTATTATTTTACTTTGTATCCGTGTCCTCCGTGCGCATTCTGTGCCCGCCAGGGCAGGCCGTGGCTGACCTTCATGGTGAAAATCTTTCGCTCTTATTATTTCACCCAAGTTTCTTCATTCCTTAATTCCTAATTCTAAATTATTAACTATTATTTATTATTTCCAATTTCTTAATTCTTATTTCCAATTTCCTAATTCCTAATTCCTAACTATTAATTCTTAATTATTAATTATCAATTCTTAATTCTAAATTCCTAATTCTTTTTCTTAACTATTAATTATTAATTATTAATTATCAATTATTATTTCCTAATTATTAACTATCAATTATTAATTATTATTTCTTAACTATTAACTATTAATTATTAATTATTAATTATTATTTCTCTTCTAAGTATCTTTTCCGTATATTGCTTTTAACAAAATAAATTATTAGCTTTCAGCGAATATTATTGAATGGATATTTAAAAAAGCGAGAACAGTAACAAGGTATAGTTAAATAAATATTGATAAGAAAAATTTAAAGTTTTAAATAGTTCTATCAAAAAGAGTAAATAGGGGTACTTTTATATTAACTAAAACTATACAAAAATGAAAAACTTAGTACTGTTATTATTGATTGTCTTAGTGCCGTACATCGCCTACGCACAGAAAGACACGCGGGAAGTAAATTCTCAAATCGTTTTTAACACTCCCCTGAACGGTCCTCAGCACACAACACCTTCTTATTTCGATAAAGCAAAAGTCGATGAAATAACCGCCCAAATCAGGGAGGCAAGATTAAACGGCGACGCACAAAAATCTAATCAATTGCAGTCCGAGCTTGAAAGAATCACAGGCAGCAAATCAATACATAAACCTGCCATAAACAACACGGGTTTTATAAACACCGTTTGCAACGAACCGGTCGAACCCGGGGATTACAACCTGACGATTATCAGCGGTTCAGACGCGAGCTGGGCATGTGCTACTTCAACCGACAGAGTTACGGGCAGGATATATGTCGTTGCGGCAAAATATTCCTCAAGTGCATCAGCATCAGATTCGATGAAAGTCTTCACCTCATCAAATGATGGAATAACCTGGGTAATGATAGCAAGAGTAGCCAATTCATCGGCGGTAAAATGGAGAAATGATGAACTTGACGCAGAAGCGATGAATGACGGCGATACCTCTTTCGTCTTTGTCGTTGCAGGATATTCTTTAAGCGGCGTACAGGGCTCAGTGTTTTTCAGATGGAACAGATACGGAGGTGCTTACGTCGCTAATGATTTATTTTCCCCGTCAGCGGGCAACGAATTCATATATCCAAGAATCACGAGCGATAACGGAAGATATACAAGTATCTCTTATGTATACATCTTATGCACACAGGATACAACTACTTCAACACGTAAAAATTTACGCGATAAATTTGCAATCGTTACAAACCCGTATGCATCAGTACCGACAATAACTTATAGGAATCATGGTGACGGGGGCTGTTACGCATGGTTCTATAATAATGTCCACGATACAACATTGCAATATAACGATATTGCATACTCCGACTCTGCAAGTACTGACCGTATCGTAACTGTCACGAATTATTACAAGTCGGCAGGATATTATAATCTTTACTTATCATACTCCTCAGATTACGGAAATTCAGCCCCGGCATACTTACCTCAAATTACAGAAACTTACGTTAATTATAAACCAAGGTTAGCAAGTACCCAGCTTGATATTTCCGGTGCACAATATATGATGATTGCTTATACAAGAAAATGGTCTGATACTGACTGGGACCCATATTTCAGACGTACAACAAATAATGGCGCCAATTGGATAGCAGGTTACGTAAGCGCTGTTACTGATTCAACCTTATACACTGATGTCGTTTCAATTCCAAGAGTTCCGAATACTTTCAGAGTTGCATACATGGTCAGAACAGGAATAACAGGCTCTTTATGGACCCGCTCTTATAATGCAGGTACATTCATAACAGCATTCAACATTGCAGCCGGAATGTCTTCTACTTATACACCCATCAGAGCAGGTTACAGATACAACCCTGCAGACTCATGCTTTTCAGTCTGTATGGGTTTAACAGGACTTGGTTTGTATGCATATTCAGGATGTTCGGGAACGCTCACAGGCATAGGCAATACCGAAACACCGTTAAACTACAGTCTATCGCAGAATTATCCGAACCCGTTCAACCCGGCAACAAAAATAAATTATTCATTACCGGTCGCAGGATTCGTAAGTCTGAATATTTACGACCTAACGGGCAGGCTCGTATCAAAATTAGTAAATGAAAATAAAGCAGCAGGAAATTACATCGTTGATTTCAGCGGCGTAAACCTTTCCAGCGGAACATATTTCTGCAGAATGGAATCCGGCTCATACAGGAATGTAATAAAACTAATGTTGATTAAATAATTAAGTAATATTTAGAATCAAAATGCCCGGTACATTATGTATCGGGCATTTTTCTTTTCTGCTCCTAACTTCCTAACTCCATAACTTCCTAACTTCCTAACTCCATAACTTCATAACTCCCTAACTCCATAACTTCATAACTTCATAACTCCATAACTTCCTAACTCCATAACTCCATAACTTCCGTACAGGGTAAGGCGAACATCCTTCTTGCCGTCCTTCCCTTTTTCTTTGTCATCCCGAATGCTTTTATCGGCCTGCCTGCCGCAGGTTTACCTTTAGGTTTACCTTTAGGCAGGGGATCTAATCATGGATCTCTATTCTTTGAAACTCATTCTTCCAGCTCGAAAGAATGCCATAGGCATTAAATGTCTGTAGGATAATGCAACCCGTAATAATTGAATGCCTTTAGGCCTGCCTTTAGGTATTCAATATTTGTAGAGTAAAGCATGCCATATTTGCGACATCGTATCCATCCTTCTTGCCGTTCTTTCCTTCATTGCCGTCACCTTCAGGTGACGGATAGGGTAAAGCAAACATCCTCCTTGCTGTTTTTCCTTTCTTTATCATCCCCCCATGCGAGTTCTCTGACGAATATCCGCAAATCTTTTTGGCGGAGGAGGATCAACTAACACATACAAAATAGTCCATCAAATTTTTCATAACTTATATAAAAATATTTTACTATTTTACAAAAATAAAACTTCGCAATGCCAAACTTAGAAAACGCTTTTAAAACAGTCTGCGAACTCGTAAAAGATTTTAAAGAAAACGAATCCCGATACCTCTCTCCGCAATATCAGGAAGCAGAAGTCCGCCGCGATTACATCGATAAATTCTTTGAAGCGCTCGGATGGGATGTTTACCACCGCACCCAAAAGAATCCTTACGAACAGGAAGTCAAAGTTGAAAAAGGCGTAAGCGTTGGCAAAGCACAGAAACGTGCAGACTATGCATTCTATATCGCACCCGAATTCCGTCAGCCGAAGTTTTTTGCAGAAGCCAAAAAACCGAGCAGGTCGCTGAAGAATGCTGACGACTATTTCCAGACAATCCGCTACGGCTGGAATGCAAACACACCCGTTGCAGTCCTCACAGACTTTGAAGAGTTTCATATTCTCGATTGCAGGTATAAACCAAAACTAAACACCGTTCTCGAAAACCCGAACCATAAAAGATACAGCTACAACGACTATTCTGACCACGAAAAGTTTAAAGAAATCTATTATCTCTTTTCGCGCGATGATGTTGCTAAAAATTCTCTTGAAAAATATTCCGAAAGCTTCCCGAAAGGTAAGGCAAGAGGAAAGACCGCTTTCAAAAGCACCATTCAGGCAATTGACGACGACTTCCTTGAATATATAGACGATGTCCGCGAGACACTCGCAAAGGCATTCAAAAAAAACGACTCCAGACTATCAAGCGAAGAACTCACCGAAGCAACTCAGCGCACGATTGATAGAATTGTATTCATCCGCTTCCTCGAAGATAAACTAATCGAGCCCGAATACTACATCAGCGAATTCGGTAGAAAGGGAAACGCATGGACTGAATTTATTTCCGTCTGCCGCAAGCTCGACGCAAAGTACAACGGCATTGTTTTCAAAAAACATTTCATTGACGAGCAGAACTTTCAGGGACCCGAACAAAGCACATTCAAAAAGATTTGCGATGAAATGTCATACCTCAATTCGCCCTACGACTTCAACGCAATCCCCGTACACATACTCGGCTCAATCTACGAGCGTTTTCTCGGCAAAGTAGTAAACGCAACAGCACAGCGCGTCAAAGTAGAAGAAAAGCCCGAAGTCCGCAAAGCAGGTGGAGTCTATTACACTCCAAAATACATCGTTGACTACATAGTCGAAAACACAGTCGGAAAGATCATAGTCGGCAAAACCCCCGCTCAAATCTCCAAACTCCGATTTGCAGACATCGCCTGCGGAAGCGGCTCATTCCTAATCGGCGTATTCGAAACACTCTTAAAGTACCACTCCGAATACTACCAGTCGCACTCCGAAGAAGCAAAGAAAGATGGATGCATAAACAAGGACGGACAATGGATACTCAGCATAAAGCAAAAACAAAACATTCTCCTCAATAACATATACGGCGTTGACATTGACAATCAGGCAGTAGAAGTGACGCAGCTTTCGCTCGCACTCAAAATGCTCGAAGACGAAACACTCGCAAACGCAAACGAAATGCAGGTGCTCTTCCACGAAAAAATCCTACCCGACCTTTCAAAAAATATTGTCTGCGGAAACTCATTAATTGGCACGGATATAATCTACGAAGAATCAACAGACGGACTCTTCGATCGCAAGCGCAAAATTACACCCGAAGAAGAACGCAAACTTAATCCAATGGACTTTGAAAAAAGATTCCCGCAGGTTTTTTGTCATTCCCGCGAAAGCGGGAAACCAGAGAATAACGGCTTTGATGCCATTGTGGGGAATCCACCATGGGTATTTGGTGGTGGTACAGATATATCTATTTTAGAAAAAGATTATTTTTTAAATGTACTAATTTCAGCTAAAGGTAAGGTTAATTTATTTGCTATGTTTCTTGAAAAAGCTTGCAAATTATTAAAGAAGATGGGATTTGTTTCATATATAATTCCTAATACGTTGTTAAGAGTAACCTCTTATAAGTACATTCGTGAATACATACTAAAAAATAATTCAATAAAGGAAATAATAGATTTAGATACAGGAGTTTTTAAAGGGGTTACAATGTCAACTATTATTATAACATTATCAACTAAAACAAAAACCAACGAAGTCCTCATTAAAAATGGTATATCAGGGGACGCAATTATTATTAATCAAAATCAGTTTATTGAAAATAATAATATTATAAATATCTTTTCAAATACGTTTGATTCAACTCTTACTAATAAAATTAATTCAATTTCTATATTATTAGGTGACTTATGTAAAGAAATGATATTTGGTGTTGTCATTTCAAATAATATTGAAGATGTTGTTTTTGATGAATATGCTCAAGATTTGAAGCCTTTTATTGAAGGGAGGGACATAGGAAGATATATGGCCCCAAAAAGAATAAGATATTTATTATATGATAAAAAATTATTACATAGAGCAAGAACACCCGAAGTGTTTGAGGTTTCTGAGAAAATTATGATTCAAAGAATAACAGGTGGTATGAGACCTTTAAATGCCACTTATGATAATAATAAGTTCTATAATAAAGAATCTATAAATAATATTATACTTAATGACACTGTTCAATATAATGTAAAGTTCATATTAGGTTTAATAAATTCAAAACTCTTTAGTTGGTATTATCGAATTAATTTTACAAATGAGTCCAAGCTTACTGTAAATCTTTCTAAAGAATATTTATCTAAATTACCAATTATAAAAATAGATTTTGAGAATATGAACGATACCAAGCACCATACTTATATAATACAACTCGTCGAACAAATGCTCGAATCAAAAAAACTCCTCCAATCAGCAAAAACAGACAAAGACAAAACATACTACGAAAATAAATGCGCCGACCTCGACAACGCCATCGACTCCGAAGTCTATAAACTTTATGACCTCACTCCCGAAGAAATCAAAATAGTGGAGGGAAGACAATGATTATTGAATTATATAAAAAAGCTATAAATGATGAAGAAATATGTGAAAATGATATTAAGAAATTGTTAGAAATACGTTTACCCAACTATGACATTAATGAAGTAAAAGCATTTGCTTATATTTTAGACCATTTTTGCATGAAGAAATTTAAAGATTCAAAAGATTATTTGTATACTGAAGAAGATAAAAAACTTATCGCAGATATTTTAATGAACATTGGATTTACGACACATTTCTTCCTTAACGAACATAAGATTTTCCATGCTTATGTTATTTATAATACAATGAGAATTCCTTTTTCATTGTTAAACCATAGTCAAGCAATAAAATATATTTCATGGGTAGAGTATATATTTGACCTGTGTTATATCTTAAAATTAAATAATGATATTCACGAAGCAACCGTACAATGCTTATCTGTTTTAAACGATTACTATAAAGACTCAAAAGTGATTGAAAAGAGAATAATTTCTGAAGAAGATAATATAAGAAAGTCACATTCCGACAAAGCTATTGTTTACTCATTTCTTATTAAGTTATCTAAATTAGGTACTTCACTGTCAATGACCTCTGGTTTGCACTCAGAAAGAAGTAAATTTGTATTTTACGAAAATTATTTTACAGAAAAGTTATTTTGGATATGCGAGAGTTTTCCTAGTATTACTTATATGATAAGTATGAGACCGAAGGTCCATACTTTTTACAGCAATCAGACTTTGGTTGGGGCATTAGGTAATATGGAAAGAGGAAAAATAACATTTTTTAATATAAAATCTAAAATTAAATCCTTATGGTTAATGTTATTGCGTTTAACAATAGGGTACGGTGAAAAACCCTTTAGATTATTAATAAGCTCATTTGTGTTAATATTTGTTTACAGTATTTTCTATTTATTAGCAGGTGGTTCAAATTATCAATCTTTTCCAGCAATGATGTTTAAAAGTTTTTTAATATTTACTTCTTACGGGGTAGACGAAATATTTTTCCAAAACTATATGACAAAATTGCTCTTTATTTCTGAAGTTACAATGGGTATTATATTTATTAATGGATTTATTATTTCTCTTGCCAGAAAATATTTAAGATAATACACGATGAAAAAGATTTTATCAAAGAAAACATTAATACAGAATATTCAAGGAATTGAATCCGAAGTATTTCAATTATATTCAGAAACAATAAAAAATGCAAATACTGATGAAAATAGTCTTTTTCAAGTATGTAATTCATTATGTAAAAGAATTGACAAAATTAAAAAAGGTATATTTTCACTTTATATAAGTGATAACATCTATTCTTGTAAAATATTAATTAGGACATTAATTGAACATTATCTAAAATTATTATTTATTTATCTCAATGAAGAGAAATTTGCAAATTATTATAATAAACATTTATTGTATCAAGAAATTTACGAATATTGCAAAGCAGAAATATTTATAAGAAAGAACTTAGATATTGAAAATCATGAATATGATATTAATAAATGGATGGAAATGAATGAAAAAGGTAGTACAAGCATTAGCAGTTGTGAAAGAGATAAAATTGTAAAATTATTTAAACATAAAGAAATATGGCGTTCATTAATTCCTAAAATAAAAGAATCAGCGGAACTGTTTTCATTAATTATTCCGGAATATTCAAAATTAAGCTCTTATATTCATGGTGGACCATATGCTGGATATTATAACAATTTATATGATAATGATAGAAATCTTCTTAAGAATTCTTTAAAAGATTTATTGATGATTTCAATAACATTAAGCGTAGGTGCAAAAACATTCGTTACCTTTACAATTAATAAATTAGATAATGAAGATTTAGTCAATAAATTTGAAAATATTAAGGACAAGATGATTAATTTCGTAAATGATTATTTTATTTAATTTTTCCCCTGTTTCCCAATCGCGATGATTTACCCTTTTAAATGTAAAATCCAAGGAATATCTAGATATATCTAGAATTCTAATTAATTTGGAGAAAATTAGGTTTTATAAAAATTTATTGAGTTTTCATTGCTATTAATGGTTAATTATTTTAAGTTTATTCCAATCTCAATAAGTCAAATAGCCCAATTTTCACGTATATTGATTATTATCAACAATGTGTGATATATTATATAATAAATCAGAGGATAATGAAAAGGCTGCAAATTATTTGTATAACAAAAAAATTCATTTCCCTGCTGTTATTCATTGTTCATATTATTCTTGCTACCAATTAATGTCATATTTGTTAGAGAGTTTTTTAAATAGAGATTATGATTCTATTAGAAATGAAAGCAATTATCGGGATAAGAGTATCCATTCTATAAGCATAAAGTCTATTTATAGAGATTTAAGGGAATATGATACAGTAAAAGCATCAGATTTTAATGATAAAATCGCTGAACTAAAGGAAATGCGGAATTGTTCTGATTATAAGAATGAGAATATTGATTGGAAGTTTTGTCTAAAAGCTATATCATTATTAAGAGAAATAAAAGGAATATTAAATGAAAAATATAAATATGCCAGTTAGAGAATTCATAGAAGAAAAAATTAAATCAATTGGTGACTTATTTGATAATGTAGAGGTTTATTATGAATATAAAGAAATGTCAGAAACTCATTTTCTGAAAGTTCTTCCCAAAAGTGTTTTTAATGTTGCAAAATTCAAGGATTTGAAGGCTTCTATAACAAGTGGTTTTGTTGATAATGATTTTGATGGTTTAATTTGTTTCATTTCCGATGATTCTCAAGTATTATTAGATGGTCCTATTAAAATATTTTCAAATAATTCGCAGGTTATAGATAATTGTGAATTTATATCACAAAATGATATAAGTTTTAATATACCAATAGTTAATAATAAATATTCTTACGCAGCATAAAATGGAAGAATTCCCAAAATCATCACTAAATTTAAAAGAAGTCATATTAGTTAATTCTAATTTCGAAAAGGTTAATGATTTCAAATTAGAAAAGTTTACTATAAAGAATTTTCTTGGAATAGATATTGAGCATAATATTAATTTACCTGAATTCTCTGTTTCTTTAAAGTTAAAGTATGATGGAAAAGTAAATGATGTATTAGTTATGACTGCTTTTATTGTAATGGTTGGAAATTTTGTTCTTGAAGGAGAAAAACCTGATTTCTTTGATGAGTTTATTAAAGTTAATGCCCCGGCAATAATTTATCCTTTCGCTAGGGAGCATTTACATTATCTTACGAATAAATCTGGGATAAATGGTGTGAATCTACCACTCTTCAATTTTGTTTCATATTCTAAAAAATATTTCGCTAATAAAGAACCTATTCAGGATTAAAAATTTTTAGACATTTTAATCCTTCGTAATAGTTATATTGTTTTATTTATTTTTATTCAATTAAGAAATTATATCCTACACCACTACGTATAATACGTCTCCCTCTCAAACTCCAATATCCTTTGCATAAGATTCTCGCACTTATCCGCTGTGTACGTCCGGATATCAGTAACATCATAAAATCCATTTCATGCTCTTCTGCAAAACACATTGACCGCATTGTCAGCAGCTCCAGCTCACCTAAAGAAGAAACGTTTCTGTCTTATTTGCTATTTCGCTCTTGTTCTTACTCTTATTCATATATTCTTATTTAATTAATTATTTCCCCTGCATCCCGATTTCCAATTGAAATATCTCCATCAACCCTTCATCCCATCCAAAGTAAAACATAATCAAAGTAAATATTTTTTAACTTCTACTATTTATACAATTTATCAAAAAAATCCTCAATCTGTTCTTTTGTTAATTCTCGAAAATGTAAAACATGTTGCCATAATTTATTAGAATTTTTGCTTACATGAAGTAAAAAGATGTTTTGAGATTCTATTTCGGTAAAATCAATTAATACTAAAATACTATCATTTGTTGGTGAATTTTGTAGTACCAAATCTCTTTATTATTTGCTGTGTCGATATCATAACCGTAAACTGTGGAAGTTCTAAAATCCCCATTTAAATCGTCTCTTTCAATAATCCTATTTTTGATCCCATCAAACACATATGTAATTTTCACATCACATACTCCTTTTTCTGAAACATCATTACTATCCGAAAATCGTTCTTTGTCAATATTAAAGTAATATCCCTGAGCACTAACAGTTATTGTTGAAAAAAATAATAAGATTAAAAGAATGTTAATATTTTTCATATTCAAATCGTGAAATTGTATAAAATATTAATTGGTTTTTCAATTAGTATTTTAAATTTACTTATTCATTATGCAACAATCTAGAGAAATGTATTCGTTTTGTCCAGTAAATCTTAATTTCATAATATTTTAACTCATCCCCCAGCCTCCGCCTTCTTCTTCTCTTCAATAAGCACGGAAATCTTTTAGACATGGATATTTTTTCCAAACACGACTACTGATTTTATTTCTTCTGTTTATAGCAGATTATCCTTTCACAATTTATAACTTCCCCAAAATGTTAGAGATGCATTTATCTTTTTCTGTAGTACTCTTAATCGTGAATATCCTCAACATAAATTTATTTCCAAATATTCACAAAAAATAATACAGCGTGATTTTAAAGTTTTATTTGAAGTATATTATTAAGAAATAAAAATATTTTAATAGTCAAGCGGAAAATCTAACAAAAAGTTTAAATTGGATGTTTGATTTCAACTTTATTTCTCATATTTTTAAGTATCTGAAACAAACAATATAAGGTAATGAACAATTTCAAAGTTACATTTGAAAAAAATGAAATTATAAAAAATATTGAGGCAATAGAAGAGATAGAGGGTAGAATTGAATACTTGAATAATCTTTTATCAGTATATTATAAAATCTATGAGCATGAATCTGAAGATGATATTTTAAGTTATTTGAGGGAACAAGATATTAGAATACCAAATAATAATTATCAGCCGTTCTTGAATAACGTTTGGGAAAGTCCAAACTATGTTGACGATAAAATAGAAAATTTCAAGTTTATGAGCATGAAATTCAAAGAATTTATTAAGGAAATGCTTCAATTAATCCGCTTTACTGAATTAAAACTGACGCATTATTCAAGTGCAAATGATATATATCATTCAAAAGAATATCTAATTTTTGATGAAAATCTTTTTCTGCACAAACTGAAAACATTTAATGATGCTAAATCAGCTTATAGTTGGACTCTTAAATATGTAATTTTAATTAGCGATATATCTCTTTTTCTTGATAATTATTTGTATAAAAAATTATATGAGAGATGTAATCTCTCGGAATATTTTCCTGAAGATAAGTATTCATCAGAAAAATCAATATATAAATATCAGACATTTATTGATCATTTGAGAGAAAATCTTTTGCCTATAATTAGAAGAAATCTGAATAGAATAGAGGTTGAAAAAGATGTAAAGAATGCAAAACTTAAGTATCCTGATAAATTTTCTAGTGATTTGGAGAAATTTCCCGATTATGATTTTGATTATCTCAGAATAACAGAATATTCATTTCGTGTTTTTCGAACTCCTGAAGAAAAATTAGAGTATTTCCTTCATATAGTTCGTGTATATGACCGAATGATTGGATATAACGATATCATTCCAGGAGGAGCAGAGAAGTGCGTTGCTCAATTAAAAAAGGAAATAGAAAACTATAAGGAGATTGTTAAATTAAAATTAACGGTTAAAAAAGGACCTGAGATACTACCTGTTTCTGTTGATACTTCAAAAATAACAGATAAAATTGATAAAATTAGTCAGGAATTGGACGAGCTTAGTAAGAAAAAAGTGATAATAACAAAAGATAAAAGGAAAATTTTGTTTTTTAATCATTATCTGAATATTGCATTTCAAATAAAAGATATCCCAAGACAAAATGATTTAATAACAAAATTGTATAATAAGACTTACATTTCCAGAAAATTTAAAAATAAAGATTTTCTTGTTGATTTGGCAGAATTTTTAAAGTCAAAACTTGAAGACCAACGATTCAAACCTGCTTCAAGAGAAATTATTATTAATTGTAATAATTTCATTTCAAAAATACTTATAAAAGATGTAAATGAAGATGATATGGAAAAATATCTAAACCATCGAGATGAACTTCATAATATATCCAATAAACCTAAAAAGAAGAAGAATGAAGATTTGTTTAAAGGCGATGATGATATGAAATTTTTAACAGGTGAAGAAGGTATTATGGAATAAAAAATTTACATTATGAAACAAAACTGAAACCGAAACATATTTTAAGTTTCGGTTTTTTCATGCACTTACTTAATTTCCATCCTTCCTTTTTATCTCTATACCTGAAATTTTCGACTATAGGTAAAGGGATACATGAAAAACGAGAAAATCAAAATATCGAAATCAAGAAACGGAAAAAGGGACAGCTTAATACTATTATTCGCAAGAATAATCGTAAATCTGTTTTATTATTTACATTTTCTCGATGAAAATAGCCTTTGTCGATCGTTTGTCGATGGTTTTATAATGAATCTTGGATTGTTTTTCGATTGCCGCTCGATGACTCTTAAATGTAGGCTCAATGTAGGCTCAATGAAGGTTCGACTGTGTAATCCGGATTCTATTGCTAATGAGGCTTCAAATATACCCATGGGTTATTATAAATTGATTCCGCAGTATTTGCCCCGTGCTCCCGACTGAGAATTATCCTTCGGTAAATTATTAATTTATTTTATGAACATTAAATATAATATAAAACTATGGCAAATATAACAAATGAACTAACAGGAAGAGCCAGCGGTAAGGTCGGTAACTTAGTTTACAGAATTACCAACGGCGTTACGTCTCTGTGCTCGGCTCCTCTGAAACAGAAGCCGGCTACAGATCCATTAGTGATTGCAAGGCGCAATAAGTTTAGGACTGCGCTCAGACTGGCGTCCTCCATAAACAGAATTGCTGCATTGAAATACTTATGGAAAAACACTGCGGTCTTCGGTGTCAAAACAACTTTGAGTGCGTTTAGCAGGATTATTAAAAAGAATTATCCTTACGTCTCAGAGTATGGACTCACTGACGGTGTCTATCTTGGACCGGCTTTCGGGTTTGGCATCACCACGACGGATATTTCGCTTTCGGATTCAGCTATCGAGGTTTCTATTGACCCGATAGGTACTCAGGAAAACATTGATACAAACGTAGAGAAATTTATCTCTCTTGCTTGTGTACTGTTTGTCTCTGATCCGAATGACACCAACCTGCCTGTCTATGATTTCTTTCAGGGTATGTCAAGTAACGTTGTGCTGAATCTCGCAAATCCTTTAAGCTTCTCAATAGCTATAAATGGAGATGTGCAGGAGATGTACAATTCTTATGAAACAAGGAAGGCTTTCCTTATTTTGATTACTACTGATAATAGCGGCAGTCCGGTGCATTATTCGCAAACATTCGTTAGCCTCTAATCTGATTGAATCATGAAAAAGACGCAGATAGTATATATGAACAGTAATATAAAGCACGGAGAACTATCGTCCGCGATACAATCTCCCAAACAAAAAACAGATAATAGGATTAATTCGCCGTCTGATGTTTTCCATGCAATTCGCTTCGATGATTTAATAGAAAGAACCTTATGTGATACATTATGTAAAAGCGTCTGCGTCTTATTCGGAAATAAATCAGTTTTAAGTAAAAACCTTGCCCGCAGCTCTGCAATAAGGCTGCGGGCTTTATTATTCAACGCGTGCGGAAGCACGGAAATTATTTTCAAAATTAAAAACTAAAGGAAAAAATATTATGGCACTTTTATCTTCATCAGGCAAAATAAGCGGTAAATGCGGTGATTTCGTTTTTAGAAATTACAACGGTAGGACTATAGTCTGCGCAAGACAGGGGAAACAGAAGAAATCCAATGACCCTGCCGTGCTCGCAAGACGAAGCAAATTCAAACTTGCGAATAAACTCGGAAGTACACTCGTTAGACATCCTGCTATGAAAAGTATTTGGAATCAGTTCGGCGGGGATAAGAAACTAAAAGCTTATAACAAAATGGTGAAAGAATTCTATCCTCATGTTACAGGCAGCGATATCTACTATACATTTCACATGTGTCCTTTTATTCCGAATTTAAATGTGCAATCCCCAAACATTATGCAGAAAGATTATTTGTTAACTGCTGAGTGCAGGATTGCTTACTCCCGATTCGGTCTGGAAAATATATCATCCGTTCAGCTTATCGCTCTTATGTTTTTGACTGACCCGATCGATATGAACTTTCCTGAATATGATATTTTATCTTTTGAATCGGATAAAGTGGATTTTGAAACTGACCAAAAGACAAAAATGGAGTTTAAAATAAGAGAAGAAAATACAGAAATTATAGATGTGTATTCCGAAAGAAAGATGTTCTACATTTTCGCAGCTTACGACAAAAATCAAAATGTTATAGGATTTTCGTCCACTTTCACATTTGCATAATCCCTGTAATAATATAACATCACCAAAATAAATAAGCCTGATTTTCATCCAAATCAGGCTTATTTTACAAATTCCCTTATGTCATTCCCGCGTGTTCTTAGCGGGAATCTTATCAAGATAAATTATTTTTCTCCGCGTCCTCTGCGCTCCCTGCGGTTAAAATCTCTATTATTTGTCTTTTCTATCTTATTTTCTTCTTTATGTCCTCCGTGTTTCAGTGGTGAAAATCATTTGTTCTTGTTATTTCCCACAAGTTTCTTCCTTCTTTAACTGCATCCTTGCGGTGGGGTCTAAAAACTATTTACCGCTGAAATCAATCTTCTCAAACAAAAAGCTTGGAGTTTGATTCGATGAATATATGTACGGGTCATTGCCGACTTCTGCGAGGTTTGCCCAGAGGTCTTTTGCGTTGCCCGATATGTTCATTTCGTTTACAGGGAATTTTATTTCTCCGTTTTCTACGTAAAAGCCCGATATGCCGTTCGAATAATCTCCTGTCGTTGAGTTAAAGTTGCCGCCGATGAAGTCCGTTACGAGTATTCCCTTGTCAATCATTTGAAGAAGCTCTTTCAGTGATTTGCTGCCAAGTCCGTAAACGAGGTTTGATGAGCTTCCCGAAGACGGCTCCATGTTAAGTTTTTTGCCGTAGTAGTTATTTATGAAATAACTGTTCAGGATTCCGTTTGCGACTATATCCCTTCTCTTTGATGCGAGTCCTTCCGAATCGAAGAGACGCGAGGAGAGCCCTTTCTTTATGAATGGGTCGTCTGTAATCGTTAATTTTTCGTGGGCAATCTTTTTCCCGAGCATTCCTTCAAGGTATGAATTCTTCTGCTGCAAAGTTCTGCCGCCGAGTGCTTGAAGTATTTTCCCCATGGGGTTCCAGCCCGAACGGTTTTCGACGAGCATTTTATAAACGCCCGAATCTATTTTCTTCTGTCCGATTTTACCGAGCGCTCTTTCAAGTGCCGTCCCTGCTATTTCCGCAGGGTTCTTTAAATCATTCAAATATCTGACCGTGCATCCGTCTCCCCCTGAAGGTTTTCCCCCGTTCGGGTCGTTTGCCGATACGCTTGCATATACGGAGTAAGCCGTTTCATCATTGTCGCCGCTGAATCCGTTGCTGTGCACAAGCTTTCCTTTTGAGATTGAATCGTAGTAGTAAGTTGTTACGTTTATGATTTTATCGGATTTTCCTCTGATGCTTTCGTACATGTTTTGAAGAATGCCTATCTTCTTGCCAAAATCAACCGAGCTGAACGATGAGTCGCTGAGGTCAAGGTTCATGCTTAAAGTGCTTTGATCGGGAAAGTACTTTTTATCGGGAAGAGCCCTCGCTTCGTCTTTTGCAAGATAGTTTGTCATCTTAACGGCTTCTTCAATGAACTTCTTGAGCGAATCAGTGCGGAGGTCGTTTGTGTTGTGCGATGAATACCTGTTATTGCAGTACAGTTCAATCGTAAGCGATTTCTCGTTTGATTCCTGAAGCTTTTCAATGCCGTCATTTAGAAGTACAATTTCAAGACTTTTGTTTTCGTTCACTGCGGCGGTTACTTCCGATGCGCCTGATTTAAGAGCGTATTCGACAGCCCATTCCGCTACGTTTTCTAAGTTTGTGTTACTCATACTCTTATGATTAATTTATTTTTAAATTATTTGCTTTTGCCGCCTACCGTAAGTTTAGATACTTTCACAGTGGGCAGTCCCATTGATACGGGTACGCTCTGTCCGTTCTTTCCGCATGTCCATCCGCCCTGTGCCATCTTGAAGTCATTAGCAGCCATAGTTATATCTTTAAGCATCTTCGGTCCGTTGCCGATTATGTTTATATCCTTAATGGGTTTCGTGATTTTGCCGTCTTCAATCAGGTATCCGTTCTTTACGTAAAAAGTGAAGTCGCCGGGACCGATGTTAACCTGTCCGTTTGTGAACGTCTCGCATAAGATTCCTTTTTTAACGCTTTGTATGATTTCATCTTTTGTGTGCGGTCCGTTTGTCATGTATGTGTTTCTCATTCTCGGAAGAGGAACGTGTCTGAATGACTGTCTTCTGCCGTTGCCCGTCGGGCTGAGGTTGTAATATTTGGAACTGATTTTATCATGCATGTAACTCGTGAGGATTCCGTTTTCAACGAGGTAAGTCTTCTGTGCGTCGCCGCATTCGTCGTCTGTATTGATTGAACCCTGCAGGTCGGGATATAGCGCATCGTCTATTATGTTAACGAATTTCTCTGCGACCGGCTTGTTTATCATGTCGGAATATATTGATTCGTTCTTCCTGTTGAAGTCTGCTTCCATTCCGTGTCCGATTGCTTCGTGAAGGAGTATTCCCGATTCACCCGCTGCGAGTACAACTTCCATTTCGCCCGCTTCAGGCTTTTCTGCGTCGAATAATATCATAGTCTTATCTACTGCTTGTTTGGCTATCATATCAATGTTCTTCTTTGAGAAAAGTTCGAATCCTTTTCTTCCTGCTACGTCGGCATAGTTAGTTTCTTTCCTGCCGCCCGTTTCAGCAGTGCAGTTTACCGCAATCCTGCCGATTGGCTGGAAGTCGCAGACTGCCGTGCCTTCTGAGTTTACGGCGAGTATGTAGTTCGAGTCGTCTGAACAGCTTATTACTGCTTTAATAATTTTGCTGTCGAGCCCGAATATCTTTTCGTTCAACTCGGTCATCAGCGGCATTTTATCCGTGATGGATATATTCTCCCACGGCATTTCGATTGGGTAGATGTTCTTTAATTTCTTCTCCGTTATTTTTACGGGAGTTATAAACTTTCCTGCATTTGCGATGTTCGATGCAGTCTTTGCCGCTTCGAGCATCGTATCGAGCGTGATTTCCTCCGCGAAAGAGTAGCCCGTTTGGTCGCCCTTCAACACCCTTATCCCAACGCCGAAATCAACGTTAGAATATGCCCGGTTAACTTTATTGTCCTCAAGTATAACGTAATTGCTTATTTTATGCTGGAAGAAAAGGTCGCAGTAATCGCCGCCCCTCGAGAGGGCTGTGTTCATTATCTTTGCGAGCATTTCTTCCGTGACGCCAAACCTGTCGTAATACTCTTTGATGGAGTTCACGTTCTTAATGGTTTTGTATGCGTCTTTTGCCTGAAGGTTCAGGAATGCGGGGAGAATAAGCGCTCCCGTGAGTCCAATAGCGGATTTCTTCAGGAAATTTCTGCGGTCAATGTGATTTGTCATTGTCTGATATTTAATTTAGCAGTTTATTATTTAAGGATTTATACAAAATTACAAATTATTTATAAATATCTCCTTATTATTCGTAAGAAATATTGAAATGTTCCAAATGAATTTAGTTGATAGTTAAAACAGAGCAAGAGAGATTTAAAACCAAAGCACCAAAGCTCCAAAAGAGCAAAAGCATTTTCACCACTAAAGCACGAAATCCACAAATAAAAGATTTATTTATAGCTAAGAGCAAAAGCTTTTCACACCACTAAAACAGGAAAGCCACAAATAAAAGATTTATTTATTGCTAAGAGCAAAAGCTTTTTCACCGCAGAGAAGAACAAGGGGGCGCAAAGGAGAGCAAAATATTCAATACTTAGTTCACCGAGACCACTTAGAAGAGATGGATTTAATCCAAAGAACATGAAATTTCTCAACAATTAGTACACAGAGGGTACAGAGAAAAAAGGTGATAAGATCCCGTGTAAGAACATCACGGGATGACAGAAATGAGTAGAATATTATTGATGAAACACAAATAGATTAACTCTTCTCTGCGACCCTTGCGTTAAAATCTCTATCATTTGTTTTTCTCTATTTTATTATGTCCAAAGGCTACGCAGTGTTCTCAGTGGTGAAAATCATTTCCGCTTGCTCTTTTGGTGTTTTGGTGGTGAAATATATGGCGATTTCGCAATCTCTTTTTCCCCAAATAATATTGCATTTTTCTGTGGATAAAATAATCTGAAAAAAGTAATATCCTTATCTTTAATTAATTGTAAACTTTAAATATAATATCATGAAAGAATTATCGGGTGATGTATTTTATCCTTCTAAAGAGATTCTTAGAAAATCGAGGGTGAAGGACTGGGATAAATTAAACAGCTTTGCAAGCGAAGACCTTGAGGGATTCTGGGAAAAAGAAGCAAAAGAACTTAAGTGGTTTTCTAAGTGGGATAAAGTTCTCGATGATTCTTCCAAACCTTTCTATAAATGGTTCACGGGCGCAAAGACAAACATTGCATACAACTGTCTTGACGTTCATCTGAATACTCACCGAAAGAATAAAGTTGCTCTTATGTGGGAAGGGGAGAAGGGCGAAAGCAGGTCGTTTTCTTATTTTGCTCTTCACCGCGAGGTTTCTAAATTTGCTAATGTGCTGAGAAGTCTCGGCGTGACTAAAGGCGACAGGGTAACGCTTTATCTCGGAAGGATTCCCGAACTTGTTATAGGTATGCTTGCATGCGCGAGGATTGGTGCTGTGCATTCGGTTGTGTACGGCGGATTTTCTGTTGAGTCGCTGCATGAAAGGCTTGAGGACAGTCATTCAAAAGTCTTAATTACTGCGGACGGTGCTTTTCAAAGAGGAAAGATAATTCCCCTGAAGGCGATTGCCGATGAGGCACTGCAAAGAGCCGCAAGCGTTGAAAGTGTTCTTGTTATTAAACGCACGGGCGAGCCGATAAACATGGAGTACGGAAGGGATATCTGGTATCATGAGCTTGTCACTCTTCCTATTATTAATTCAAAGAATGAAGTTGAAAAGGTTGACGCAGAGCATCCTTTGTTTCTGCTTTATACTTCGGGAACGACGGGCAAACCGAAAGCTATCCTGCATACGCACGGAGGTTACATGACGGGTACTTACACGACTTTCAAGTATGTGTTTGACATCCGGGACGACGACAGGTACTGGTGTGCTGCCGACCCTGGCTGGGTTACGGGGCACAGTTACATTGTTTATGGTCCTTTGCTGAATGGTGCAACACAATTACTTTATGAAGGCGCTCCGAATTATCCTTTCCCGAACAGGTGGTGGCAGTTAATTGAGAGGTACGGCATTACGATTCTTTATACTGCACCGACTGCAATCAGAGGACTTATGCGGTTCGGCAATGCATGGCCTAACAGGCATGATCTAAGTTCTTTAAGACTGCTCGGGTCGGTAGGGGAGCCGATTAATCCTGAAGCATGGAAATGGTATTACAATGTAATCGGAAAAGGAAGATGCCCGATTATGGATACATGGTGGCAGACAGAAACCGGCGCTTTTATGATAACTCCGACTCCTGTTGTGGCTTTAAAGCCGGGTTCCGGAACGAGACCTTTCTTCGGGGTTAAGATGGACGTACTCGACGAAGACGGTAACCCCGCGGATGATAATGAAGAAGGATATCTTGTTGCTAAAACTCCATGGCCTTCTATGATGAGAACAATTTATAATGATCCTGATGCTTATATACAGAAGTACTGGAGCAAATACGAGGGGATGTACTTAACGGGCGACTCAGCAAGACGCGACAGCGACGGGTATTACTGGATTATCGGCAGAACAGACGACGTTCTTAAAGTTTCGGGTTACAGACTCGGAACGGCTGAAATTGAGAGTGCTCTCGTGAGTCATCATGATGTAGCTGAAGCGGCTGCTATTGGACTTCCGCATGAAATAAAAGGTAATGCGATTTATACTTACGTTATACTTAAAGCAGGTGTTGAAAAATCGGAGGCATTGAGGGAAGAACTGATTAAACATGTCGGTCATGAAGTCGGTCCGATTGCTAAACCCGAGAATGTAGAGTTCGTTGATTCACTCCCGAAGACAAGAAGCGGGAAGATAATGCGAAGGCTTCTGAAAGCTAAAGCACTCGGGCAGAACCCGGGGAATATTTCGACGCTGGAAGAATGATTTAGAAATAGCGGATAGGAATAGCGTACAGCGGATAGAAATAGCGTACAGCGGTCAGCGTTCAGCGTACAGGAAATGTAAACAGTAAACTTATACTGTAAACTGTAATCAGTGAACAGTAATAAACTAATAACAAGCAACTAATCAGTAATTGTCGTAATAAAATCCGCTGATTTCATTGCCGCCTTCACGGTTACCGTTTACGTTATCGCCGTTTGGTCTAGGTTTCTTCGGTCCTTTATCGTATGGTTTTCTTCCGTAACTATATCCGTTCTTAAAACCGTTGCTTTTATTAAATCCGCCCGGGCTTTTCGTATGAAATTTTCCGCTCTTGTTTTTAACGAATGGTTTCTTCTTCTTATCCGCTGTATTTGGGTTTGCAAGGCTAACTGTTAAAGGTCTCTCTTTAAACTCATAGCCGTTTAACTCTTCAATTGCTTTCTTTCCTTCTTCATCATTTGTCATGTCAACGAATCCGTAACCTTTAAGCATTCCTGTATTTATATCCCTGATTAGCTTAAAGTTTTCAACCGCTCCGTACTTAGTAAAAAGTTCTTTTACTTCTTCCTCTGAGGATTCTCTTGAGATGTTTCCCACGTATATTTTCATGTCTTTCTTCTCCTGTCCGGGTGGACAATGCAATTTTAGATAACTGCTTTTAGTTATTAGTTATAGTTTGATTAATGATTTACTCAAATTAAGGTAGTGCTGAATTTGCAATCAGGTTAAATTAAAGAATTTATTTATTAATATCAACAAAAAACTTTCCGGACTGCAAAATATTTATTTTGTAATTATCTCATTTCTTGACGGTCCTGTCGAGATGTATTTGATGCTGACACCTATATATTCTTCTATATAAGATACATAGTTCCTGTAATTTTCCGGTAATTCACCGAACGATTTCTTATCTTTCAGCGATTCATTCCATCCCTTGAATGATTTATACACAGGTTTTACTTTAGCAAGTACATCAGGATTTGAAGGGAAGTAATCAACCTTCCTGCCGTCAATTTCATAATGCGTACATAGATTAATTTCTTTGAATGAATCGAGCACATCTGATTTTGTGAGTGCAATTTCGGTAACACCGTTTATTATTACGGCGTATTTAAGGGCTACAAGGTCAAGCCATCCGCATCTTCGCGGTCTTCCTGTCGTTGCACCAAATTCCGCGCCAATTTCTGATATCTTCTTTCCTGTTTCATCGAATAACTCTGTAGGAAACGGACCTTCGCCGACTCTTGTTGTATAAGCTTTCACAATTCCAATGACACCGTTTACTTTCGTAGGAGGTATTCCCGTACCCGTACATGCCCCTCCGCTTGTCGGGCTGGATGATGTTATGAAAGGGTATGTTCCGAAATCCACGTCAAGAAGGGCTCCCTGCGCACCTTCGAGGAGTACATTTTTCCCTTCTGCTATGTATTGATTCATCAAATACTGTGTCTGTACAAAATATTCTTTTATCTTCTTATACTGTGAATTCAGTTCTTCATAAATGGTCCCGGAGCTTAACTGTTTCAATTCGTTTGATTCAGGAAATATGGAGATAAGGTATTTTAAGTTCTTATCTATCTTTTCTTTCAATATTAACGGATTATCAAAATCAGAAAACTTTATACCGCGTCTTGCATATTTATCGAAGTACGTTGGTCCTATGCCTTTTTTGGTAGTGCCTATCTTGTCTGTTTTGCTTTCGTTAATAGCGTCAATAATCTTGTGATAAGGAAGTATTATATGAGCGTCTTTGCTTATAAACAGCCTGTTCTTAAGGTCAATTCCGTCTATTGTCAGTAAATCAATCTCTTTAATAAGTGCATCCGGGTCAATAACAGTGCCGTTTCCGATTACGCATACAATATTATCAGTGAATATACCCGATGGAATTAAATGCAATACGGTTTTTTTACCGTCGATTATAATCGTGTGTCCTGCGTTTGCACCGCCCTGATACCTTGCAACAACATCAAAATCTTTGCTGAGCAAATCGACAACTTTGCCCTTACCCTCATCACCCCACTGAAGACCGACTAAAACGTGAATTTTATTATTCATTGTAGATTTGTGAAAATTGAAATGCCATCCCGAAGTATCAGGATGGCATTGAAAAAATTTACTAATGTTTATTAATTGATATCAAACAGTGTATCAAGTTTAGTAATTTTAAAGATATTCAATACTCTGTCGTTCAAATTGAGGAGCTTCAAGCTTCCCTTTGCTTCTTTGACTTTCCTGAGAATACCTATCAAAACGCCTAAACCTGCGCTGTTAATTGAATTTAATTTACTAAAATCGAAAGCTAATAAAATATTTCCTGACTTTAACTCTTTCTCTATAATAAGTTTAAAATCCTGACTTTTTGCCAGTCCGACTGAATCATCGTCTATTGGAAAGACCTTATAATTTTGTTCGTTTATTAACATATGTTGTTTTTATCTCGATTTTGTTTTACTCACAAATTTATGCTGCCAATCAACTGCAATTGCACTTGCAATAAAAACAGTAGAATAAGTACCGGTTAAAATTCCTGCGGTAAACGTGAATGCAAACCCTCTTAATACTTCTCCGCCGAAGAATAACAATACGAGTACTGTAATTAAAACAGTTCCTGATGTTATAATCGTTCTGCTTAAAGTAGTATTAACAGATTTGTTCATAACTTTTACGATATCATCGTTTTTAAATAACTTAATATTTTCACGAATTCTGTCGAAAATAACAACAGTATCGTTTACCGAGAAACCAATCAAGGTCAGGAATGCAGCGAGCATAGTCTGATTAAATTCGAGCTGGAGTCCGGGAAATAGGATATTAAAGATTGCAACGATCGAAACCGTAATAATTACGTCATGAAAAACAGCAACTACGGCAGCGACAGCATATACTAACTGAAACCGTAATGCAAGATAAATCAAAATACCGAGTAACGAAAACACAATCGCGTATATTGCGTTTGTTCTGAGTTCTTTACCAATTTTAGGACCTACCTTATCTGTTCTTAATACTTCATATTTCATATTCGGGAGATTTTCATTTATACCCGATTGAATCTTATCGGAGACAGTTTGTCCCTCTCCCTGCAGCGGAGTTCTCAGGAGATAATCAGATTCAGAGCCCATAGATTTAATTTCCATGCCCGCAAAACCTGATTTATCCATGGCAGATCTCAAATCACCTACATCAATTTTTACCTCAAATCTAATCTGCATTTCCGTACCTCCCTGAAAGTCGATTCCAAGAGGAATTCCTTTATAAAATAATGCTGCCATGCCAATAACAGCTAATGTAATGGATAACAAATAGTAACTCTTTCTCTTGTTGAGAAAATCTATATGGGTTTCGTTAAAAAGTTTCATTTATAATAAAAGTTTTAAATTCTAATTAATATTAACCAACACTAACGCTTCTTCCTTTTTCTACAATAACATCAAAAATAAAATGTGTTATAACCAATCCTGTGAATAGGTTCGCGCCAAGACCGAATAGCAATGTTAGAGCAAATCCCTGAATAGGACCTGTACCGAACTGGTAAAGGACAATACCGGTTATAATACTCGTTACGTGTGAATCAAGAATAGCGGAGAAAGCTTTTCTGTAACCAATTTCAATAGAAGTCCTTAACGGTTTACCGGAAGCTAATTCTTCCCTTATACGTTCAAAAATAAGAACGTTTGTATCAACAGCCATACCGAGAGACAAGATTAATCCGGCAATACCCGGTAACGTAAGGGTCGCTTTAAACGATGCCATAATTCCAACGACAAAAAGTACGTTAATTACTAATGCAATATCAGCAATTCCACCGCCGGTATTATAATAAACAACCATAAATATTGCTACTAATGCGAGTGCGATTAGTGAGGAGTAAATTCCACTTTTAATTGAGTCTTCACCGAGTGATGGTCCTATTGTCCTTTCTTCAGCGATTTTCAAAGGTGCAGGAAGGGCACCTGCTTTAAGAACGATTTCAAGAAGTTTAGCTTCCTGAACACTTCCCATGCCTTCAATCTGTGAGTTTCCGCCTGTAATCTTAGACCTGATTACGGGTGCAGAGTAAACAACACCGTCGAGAACGATAGCGCATCTTTTGTTTATGTTAGCACCTGTTATTCTTGCCCAGTCTGCCGCGCCTTCAGTGCTCATTGACATCGATACTATGGGTGTATTGGTTTGAGGGTCAATGTTTGACCTTGCGTCTTCAATGACTGAGCCGGTTAGTTCGGCTTCTTTCTTAAGGCAATACAAAGTGTAAATGTTTTCGCCGCCTGCTTCAAAAGATTTCTGAGACCATGCAAACATAACGTCCGAAGGAATTACTGCTTTTACATCTTCTCTCTTTAAAATAAGGTCAACTTTTTCTTTATCCTGTTCTCTCACAAAACCATCTGCTGTTCCGCTTTGTTCGTTTAATCTTACGAGATAAAAGAAAGGATACTTTAACATGAATTCCTCTTCCGTAAGATTAGCAGCGGATGTATCGCTCATATCGCTCGTATCGTCCATAATATTAGACGTATCTTTCTTCCTGGAAGTGTCTTTCTTTTCCGAATCCTTCTTGGCAACATCTTTCTTGGTTGTATCTTTAACATTCTTCTTTGTCGTATCCTTCTTTACCTCATTCTTTCCTGCTGTTTCTTTCTTAGAGGTATCAGTCGATGCAAGAGTCTCAATTTTCTTTAATGAGTCATTTGCTGAAGTTGTCTTTAGAGAATCATTAACCTGCTTACCGACAAGAATATTGTTGATATTCTGCATTACTTTTACTGCAGTCGCAGGGTCTCTAAGAAGTTGGAATTGCAGTAATGCTGTACCTTGAAGAAGTTTTCTTACATCACCCGGATTGTTAACACCCGGTAATTCAACAATAATACGCTTTCCGCCGATTTTCTGTATCTGAGGTTCTGCTACACCGTATTGGTCGATACGGTTTCTCACGATTTCAACTGCTCTGTCGATAGAATTATCAATTTCAGTAGAAAGTTTCTTTTCAACGTCGCTTTCGCTTTCCCTTACTTCTCCATAGTATGATTTAAGAGTCAAACCCCTTTGAGTAAGCCTTTCCTTTAATTCATCGAGTATGGGTTTTTCAGAAGTTTCAGGAATATTTCTTAAATCTTCCAGAATCTGTTTTAAGGTTGGATCATCTTTTTTCTTGGAAACATCCTCGAGTAATTTAATAACGTCAACGTCCATTACGACGTACATACCGCCTTTTAGGTCAAGTCCTAATTTCAATCTTCCATCTCTGGCGCTTTTAATTTTATCGGCATTCTTTGTCACATAATCCAGACTATCCTGTCCAGTTAAACCTGCAAGTTCTTTGTTTATCTGGTAATCCACATAAGTAGGATATATGTACATCAAGGCTGCGGCAACAAAAACAACTGTAAGAATAATTCTAAATAAATTCTTCTTCAAAATATATCTCCGGCTTAAATTCCTTTATATTATTAAAAATATGCTAAAAATGAGCAAACAACAAAATAATTTTATTTATGCCGAAAGTCAATGCAAACTATCATCTATTTATGCGAAATTCATCATATTTGAAGTGATTTTCGTGTATTATGTTTGTCTCCAAAGTTTGAATTTTCTGCTTTTAAAAGTAATATTAAGATTTGTCAGGAACTAATAATATAAAAACATAAGTGTAACAAATAATATGTCGAGATGACACTTAGAAATGGGCAAAAAAATAGGAGAGCTGTTTCCCCGTCAGCCCTCCTCATCTACCTCATTTATAAGGAGTGATTTTGTGGTAGGTAAAATCTAAATCATTTACAATTAAAACATATCTTAATTTATTTTAATTCCCCTTTTCGTAATAAACCTTCCACTTTCATTCCTAAAAAGTAGGAGAGCTGTTTTCCCCGTCAGCCCTCCTCATCTACCTCATTTATTAGGAGTGATTTTGTGGTAGGTAAACTTGTTTAGTATTCTAACATTTATATATATTAAAATAATTCCCTTATTTGTAAGAATTATTTATTTTATTTGGAAAATATTTTGAGTGCCGGTACTGGTTCTATGTCCTTGAAAAAGTTCAGTTATTTCGTTAAATTGCATTCTTCAATAAATGCGCCCGTAGCTCAGCAGGATAGAGCAACAGCCTTCTAAGCTGTGGGTCGGACGTTCGAATCGTCCCGGGCGTACAACTACCGCCCCTGACAATATTCAATTGTCAGGGGCTTTTTCGTTTTCATAATTAAGACTTAATATAATTCCTTCCGATTTTCAGTAAATACAATTTAAATATCATCATTGGCAAACAACCAAAAAGCTGTGGGTCGGACGTTCGAATCGTCCCGGGCGTACAACAACCGCCCCTGACAATACTCAATTGTCAGGGGCTTTTTCGTTTTCAAATTACCACTTAAAATATTTCCTTCCGATTTTCAGTAAATACAATTTAAATATCATCATTGGCAAACAACCAAAAAGCTGTGGGTCGGACGTTCGAATCGTCCCGGGCGTACAACTACCGCCCCTGACAATACTCAATTGTCAGGGGCTTTTTTGTTTTAAAAATTAACACTTAATATAAATCCTTTCTATTTTCGGTAAAAACTATTTAAATATCATCATTGGCAAACAACCAAAAAGCTGTGGGAACGGACGTTCGAATCGTCCCGGGCGTACAACTACCGCCCCTGACAATACTCAATTGTCAGGGGCTTTTTTGTTTTCAAATTACCACTTAATATAAATCCTTATAATTCCTTCCGATTTTCGGTAAAAACTATTTAAATATCATCATTGGCAAACAACCAAAAAGCTGTGGGTCGGACGTTCGAATCGTCCGGGACGTAAATAACAAGTAATACGATTATTAATAATAATGCATAAAAGATACAAATTATTTATTATTATCTTTCTGAAAAATATTATATATTAAAATACCCTTAATAAACTAAATTAATCAACATGAGAAAAAATATATTACTAATCGTTATAGCTGCAATGATAGTTATTTCAGGCTGTTCAGGAATTACTGATACAATAACGAATGCACAAAGACTCCAATGGAAACTTGGAAGTGTTTCAGGTATGACAGTCTCCGGAGTTGATGTATCTAATGTGTCAAGTTTTAGCTCAATAAATCCGCTGGACCTTGTCAAATTAACTTCAGCGGTTGGTTCAGGACAGTTGCCGGTGAGTTTTACACTAAACCTTCTCGCTAAGAATCCCGAAGGTGAAGGTGGTTCAAAAAATTCTTCAGACTTGATTAAATCAGTTGACTGGAGACTCCTTATAGATAATAAAGAAACTATTAACGGAGTTGTATCAGGTCCGATAACTGTACCTGGAGTAGGTCAGACATCAACAATTCCAGTTGGAATTAGTTTAGATATTATGCAATTCTTCCAGAATGAAGGACTCCAAAGCCTTGCAGGAATGCTGCTCGGTATTGGAGGAAAATCAGGCTCACCCGCAAGGTTAAGCTTGAAAATCAGACCAACAATCGATACATTCATAGGACCGATATCTCCCGGAGAGATTACAGTTATTGATAAGGAATTCAGAAGCAAGTAGATTTTTTAAAGAAATTACATTAAAACACGGTTTTCTGATGAGAAAACCGTGTTTTTTATTACGTTGTTTATGCATTCATAATTGAGTATCTTACATGTTTTAAAAATCAAAATAATCTTATAAAGTGAATATAAATATAACAGATAAGGAAAACTGCAGGAAAGAGTTTGAGGCTGAACTGAGCTATGAAGAATTAACACCTTATTTTGAAGAAGCTTTACTAAAATACAGAAAGAAAGCACAGATACCCGGCTTTAGAAAAGGTAAAGTACCGGTTGCTATGCTGAAAAAGATGTACGGTGACTCTGTTGAATACGGTGCGCTTGAAGATATTGCTAACGACGTTTTTAAAAAACATATAATTGATAACAAGATTCCTATGTTCGGTACAGGTTCACTACTGGACATCGATTATAAACCTAAAGAAAAGCTTACATTTAAAGTTGCTTTTGATGTAATCCCGGATGTTGAATTGAGGCAAATTAAGGATATAGAACTTACAAAGACTAATTATGTTATTGACGATTCTTTAATAGATGAAGAATTGAATTATATGAAGCTGAAATCTGCAACTTTCGAAATTGACGGACAGGCTACAGATGATGATTACATGGTAACACTTGACACTGAAGAAATAGACTCAGACGGCAATACAGTTGAAGGGCGTTCGCAAAAGGACATGAGACTTTTTATTGGCAGCGAATATGTATCAAAAGATTATTATGACGGAATAAAGGGGATTAAAGAAGGCGAAGAAAGAACTATAGATACGGTTAACGAGAATAAAGAACCGGTTAAAGTGAAGTTAAAATGCACTAAGGTTGAAAAGGTTGTATATCCCGAAATGAACAAAGAAACGTTCATGAAAATGACAGGCAGGGAAGATATAGAATCCGAAGATCAGATGAAATCATTCATAAAAGAAGAGATTACCAAACAGTACAATGACCACTCCTATAATTCTTTAAAAAATAAAGTCATCTCAGAAGTTGTAAAACTGAATGATATAGAAATCCCGGAGTCGTACGTAAATGAAATGCTTAAAGATTATTTTAATAATTACAAGAAAGAGCACAAAGGGCATAAGCACGAAATTAATGAAGAAGAATTTAATAATAAGAACAGGGCAGAAGTAGTCTTCACTGGTAAATGGTTTCTAATTAAGGATAAAATAGTAGAACAGGAAAAGGTTGAAGTAACTGAAGATGACGTTAAAGCATTTGCTGAAGAGGCAGGAAAACATTACGGAATACCCGGCGACAAAATGTACGAATTTTATAAGGACAATAAAGAAGTGAAGCATACAATTCTCGATAAGAAAGTAGTAGATTTTCTTATTGAGAATGCCAAGATTACAGAGATTGAAGAGGTTAAGAAATCTATAAAACTGCTTGCTGAAGAGAAAAAGAGCAAGAGTCAAGAAGAGAAAAAGAGCAAGAGCCAAGAAGAGAAAAAGACCAAAAAGACAGTTAGCAAAAAGACAAAAAAGGAGAATTGACAATGGATTTTCACAGTATAATAAAATCAAGAGAGAACGAAATAAAGGCAGGCCTTGATAAAGCCGCAGGATTAAGAAATCAGCTGGTTCCTATGGTTGTTGAACAGACATCCCGCGGAGAAAGAGCTTATGACATATATTCAAGGCTTCTAAAGGAAAGGCTTATATTTCTAGGAACAGCAATCTATGACGAGATAGCATCATTGATAGTTGCTCAGTTATTGTTCCTCGAGTATGAAGACCCCGATAAAGACATAATGTTGTACATAAATTCACCGGGAGGCAGTATATCGGCGGGGATGGCAATTTACGACACGATGAATTATATAAGATGCGATGTTTCAACAACATGTATCGGTATGGCTGCTTCGATGGGGCAGTTTTTGCTCACCTGCGGTGCAAAAGGAAAGAGAATCGCACTTCCGAACTCGAAAATAATGATGCATCAGCCTTTAGGCGGTGCTCAGGGTCAGGCAACGGACATAATTATACAGGCAAAAGAAATCGAAAGAATAAAGAAAAGATTGTATGAAATAATTTCTTTGCATTCAGGTCAACCAATTGACAAAATATACGCAGATGCAGAGCGCGATTATTACATGACAGCAGAAGAAGCGAAAGTATACGGGTTGATTGACAATATTTTAGTAAAAAGAGAAGTTTCAAAGAAAGACTGACCGGAAGCAACTGAATAGACTTCAAGCGGATATTATTTTACCGTCTGAGGTAATATCTTTTTGTCTGGTCTGTTTATTTCAACATTAACGAGAAAGGGATGAAAAGATCATATCAAATCATAGACAATAAGGTTGCAGAGTTGGACAATCCTGACTCCAATATATTTGTTTATATAAATCCCGACTCCGAAGAAAAGAAATTCTTAGTTGAATCTGTAAAGTTAGACGAGCATACTCTAAACTCAGCACTCGACCCTGATGAAATCTCACGTCTGGAGTTCGAACCAGAGCACATCGCGATAATAATGAAACGACCGAAAAACTATTCGAGCAAGCATTTACTTAATTTCAAAGTTGCTTCGATGGGAATTTTTATTTTCGCTGATAGAATTATAATTGTACTGGCAGAGGATGTTCCGGTCTTTGGTGGAAAATCGTTCACAAAGGTTTTGTCATTAAGAGACCTGACACTTAAAATTATTCAGGGACCTGTTGTCCACTTCCTAGATCACCTGAAAACATTCAGTATGATTTCAGATGAGCTGGAAAGCAAGATAAACAGGTCAATGCAAAACAAATACCTGATTAACCTTTTCACACTGGAGAAAAGTCTTGTATATTATTTAAGCGCTATAAATTCTAATATGCTTGTTATAGAGAAGATGAAATCTTCTGCTGCCAAGTTTGGATTTACATCAGAGGAGCAAGAAATACTTGACGACATTAAAATTGAGAATTCACAATGTTATAAACAAGCTGACATATACTCAAGCATACTTGCAAGCATGATGGATGCACGCGCATCTATAGTAAGCAATAATATAAATATTTTAATGAAGACGCTAAATATTATTACGATCGGCATAATGCTCCCTTCACTCGTTGTTAGTATTTTTTCGATGAATGTAGAATTTCCTTTAAGAGAACATCCCTATGCATTTTGGTTTATATTGTTGTTTGCAGCTTCTTCCGTTGTTGTAGTTATTTATTTCTGGAAAAAATTAAAATGGTAATTAAAATTAATTTATAATAAATAAAAATCATGATGAAAAAATTAACATTATTAGTATTAATTCTAATCTCCGCAAATTTATCCGCTCAGGTTGAATTTGATAAGTACTTTACAAACAAGACAATGCGTTTTGATTACAACAGAGCCGGCAACAACACAGGAAATCAGATCTTCTTTGAACAGATAAAAGAAGAACCCTATTGGTCCGGTAACAAAGCAAGTCTTCTGGATAAGTTTGAATACGGTCATTACAAGTTCATGGTGTATGATTTAAAATCTAACACACTTATTTATTCAAGAGGATACAACACTTTGTTTGATGAATGGCAGTCAACACCCGAGGCAAAAGTTTTGAGCCGTACATTTTACGAAACAGTAGTATTTCCGTATCCGAAGGGTAAAGTAAAACTTGAACTACATGAGAGAAAAAGGGACGGCAATTTTGTTCTGCAGTATGAACAGGTAATTGACCCTGAGGACAAGTTTATCAGGAAAGAAAAACCGGTTGACTTACAGGTATTACAGGTAGCATACAACGGAGAACCGATGGAAAAAGTTGACCTTGTTTTTCTTCCAGACGGATATGCAGCTGATGAGATGGAGCAGTTTAAAGCCGACGTAAAGAAATATACGGATTACCTTTTTGGCTGTTCACCTTTTAAAGAAAACAGAGAAAAGTTTAACATCTGGGCAGTCTTAGCCCCTTCTGCTCAGTCGGGAGTGGACAACCCGGGAAAAGAAATCTGGAAGAATAATCTTTTCGGTATGACATATTACACTCAGGATGTAGAAAGGTATCTGATGTCAACCGATATTAAAACTATAAGGGATTATGCTGCTTTAACCCCTTACGATAATATTATGATAATATCGAATTCAGATTTATACGGCGGAGGTGCAATATACAACTATTACACTTCGTTTCCGAATAAGAACAAAAATGGAGATTATCTGATAGTTCATGAATTCGGCCATAACTTCTGTGCATTGGGAGATGAATACTACACATCAGAAGTCGGAGTTGATGAGTACTACAATCTTAATGTAGAGCCTTACGAAGCAAACCTTACCACATTAGTTAACTTTGGCAGGAAATGGAAAAGCATGATGGATAGCAAGACCCCAATTCCAACACCAGCAACTAATGAATACAAATCAGTGTTAGGTGTCTTTGAAGGAGGCGGATATGTGCCGAAAGGTATCTTCAGACCGAAACAGGACTGCACGATGAAATCAATCTCATACGACAATTTCTGTCCTGTGTGTACAAAAGCACTAATTGATATGATTAATTATTATGCTAATTAAATTTTATTGTTTAAATACATTGATAACAAAAAGCCCCGATTAATCGGGGCTTTTTATTATGACATTAAATATAATATTATTTGAGAAGAATCATTCTGCGTGTCTGTATGAAATCACTGGCTTCTATTTTGTAGAAATAGACACCGCTTGGCAGCATGGATGCATCCATGTTAAATACATACTTGCCTGCCTGTAATCTGTCATTAACCAGCGTATTCACGAGCTTTCCTGTTATATCATATACCTGAAGTTTTACAAAACTGTTTTTCAAGATATCAAACTTGATATTGGTAACAGGATTGAACGGATTCGGGTAGTTCTGGTATAAGTCATACTTTGAAGGTATTTCCGTTCCTAACTGAGAAATACTTGTGTTAATTGTATCATAGAAAACAATCTGATTTATGGGATTGTTCATAGTAAGTTGAAACGTAGGATCGGTACCGGTGTATGAACCGTTTCCAACACCAACCCATCTGCTGAAATAATAAGTTTTACCGTTAAACTGAACCGAAGACGGAGTAGCAGAAACAGTTAAAGTTGTGGATGAGTCGTAGAATGAATTCCCTCCGACGACAGTAACAGGAATACCTGACGGCTGAGCAAGAGCATAAAGTCTGAACTGCAATTTATAATTTGCTGAATATTCTGATATGTTTGAATTGACAGTTATCGTTTGGGTTGTATCACCAGAATTGCTCCAGTCAGTAAACACATATCTAAGGTTTCCGAATAACTGCGGTGATAAAGCCTGCAGAGTGTGAGTAGAATTCAGAGTCCAATTGAATAAACTCGCTCCAGCGTAGGTCGTGTTATCAACTTTGAAGTTAAGCTGGCTGTTTGTCGCTTTAACTGTTACGAAATTTTGACCAACAAGTATATCAACTGCTATTTTATGAACCTTACCGCTTGCGCTTGTTCCCGTAAGAATAACTTTGTATGTTCCGTCTGCGACAGAGGCAGAAGTGTTTACCTGAACAGATAATGAGTCAGGGAAATTTGAGATAGTAGTACCTGACGGGAAAGAAACCGAAATACCTGCATTTAAAGGCTGAACTTCAGATGTAAAAGTAACCGGAGAGTTATAACCCGATTTAATGAATGGAATCTTAACTTTAAAGTTATTGCTTGAAGCCTGTCCCTGAGTAACGGAAAAGAAAGACTTAGTAGTCAGTAATGAAAAATTAGAAATTGGTTTTGCAGCATTCAGAATCTCTTTATCTGCTGCCTGAATATAGACGAGGTTTTTTATTTTATCTGCATTCCAAACAGGGTCCATTTTATACTTGAATACAAACTCCTTGTAGTAACCCGGTGTCAGAATAAGCGGTGTACCACCAGCATTTGGAAGCATTTTTCTCATTACCCAATGAAACTGAGTTTCGCCGTTTGATCCGGGAGGAGTTGCGTAAGAAATTAAATCTTCGTAAACCGCCATGTGGAGAACGACATTTGGATTAGACATGTAAGTTTCACAAAGGACATTTACTCTGACCAAAACACTGTCACCGTATGTACTGTCACGGACGATGATAGTAACAGGGCTGAGTATATCTTTTCTTGAATCATATAAACTCTGGAATGTTGATTGTGAATACGGAAGCGGCACGCCGTTAATGCCGTCGAAGAACCCAGCGGGAATTGAATTAACGCCGTAATAAGTTCTTCTGGTTGTATTGTCTGTAGTGTTGTGTAAATACATAGGATCATTGCCCGGAGAAGGCCAGTTCATGTGAAAACCAATTGCGGAAATCCTTTCCTGGTCTGCAGAGTTCATGTATGCGGTTAATACTGGATTGTTTGATGCACAGGGTCCGCAAGTAGAGCTCGTGAAAAATTCAATAAGCATCATTCTGTCACCAGCGTTCGTATTCTGTATAAGTGACATAAATACGGTGATGATTACTAATATTGAGAATAGTTTTTTCATAATTTAATAATTATTTAAATTTAAAATATTTAATTTGCTTTTGGTTTTGGAGCGATAAATTTACTGTATAAAATTAAACCGATAATTGTTGCAACACCTATCAAGCTGAACATGAACCATAGTGCGGACGGATTATTTAGTTTATCAACAAAGTGAACATAAGAGAAAGCACCGAGGACTCCGCCAATACCGCTACCTATAACGCCGTAAAGGAATGAGTAGCCGAGATAAAGAGCTTTTTTATCCTCAGGGGCGATAAGACCGACGTAACTGATAAACTTTGGATGTGCGGTCATTTCTCCAAGTGAGAAAATAATTATGCCAGCCATAAAGACCCATGCTTGTGAAGAAATAGCAAGTATTGCCATACCGATTGTACCCATTGCAATACCGACAATCATCGTAGGCAGAGCTTTAGTATGTTTAACAATATTGGAAACAACGAGCTGCAGCAGAATAATCGTACCGGCGTTAATAACTGTTACGTGTTCTGCGTCGAATTTCCAGTTTGGATTGGACATGAAAACGCCTGCAATACTGTTAACGAAATTATTAACGGGTGTCATATCCATGTGGTCTTTAAGGTACCAGAGAACGGTATCGAACATCTGGAAGTAAAGAATCCAGAAACCTGAATAGATAACTATCATAAGAATGAATCTCCAGTCGCCGAGTACCTTAAACATGCCGACGAAAACTTCTGCTATGGTTTTAGAACTCTTTGGTCTTTCAGGTTCTTTATAAATGAACAGATTAATGAGGAATAATGAACCTGTAACGATAGCGGCCATGAAGAAGATATAAGACCAAGATAACTCCTTTAGGAAAGGAACAAGAATCAGCGGGAAGATGAAAGCACCGAGATTGATAGACCAGTAGAAAACACCGAAACCGAGAGTTGAGTTTGATTCGTTAGTAGTTCTTGCGATAGTGCCGGAGATAATGGGCTTAAATGAACCAGCACCGAGAACCATTAAGAGAAGACTCATGAAAACGAGTGCATAACTTGACGCAAGACCGGTGAGAAAATATCCGGTACTCATAACGGTAAAAGCAAACATAAGCATTTTCCTATAGCCAAACCTGTCAGCGATAGCACCAGAAAGAATGGGTAAGAAGTAGAGCAGGGGAGTGATGACGCTTTTAATAACACCGACGCTTTCTTTTGAAAAACCAAGACCGCCTTTATCGGCGGTTAAAACGAGGTAAACTGAAAGTACAGACATTACACCGTAGTAGGAACCTCTTTCGAAAAACTCCATAATAATCACGACCCAAAAATTTCTCGGGAATGATTTTATCGAAGCTTTTTCTTTAATTTCTTCAGCCAATTTATGCTCCTTATAAATTTAAAACTTTGCTAAAATAAACCTGTTGTGACTGATATTCAAGTCTATAGAATGAAGTCTACTCACTAAAATAAATGCTTATAAAGAAGAAAAGAAATTTATTTTGCGGTATCGTTTTCAGATTTCTTCTTTCTTTTATCGCAGTCGGTGCAGACGACTCTTTCGTTTTCGCGGGCTTTCTTTCTCGTTACTTCAAGTACATCTTCACTACAACTTTTCAATCTTGGACAACTTCTTTCGAGGTGATATGTCTTAGCCGAGTTGCTCGAGCAGACATACACATACTGCATGTCTTCGGGATTTACGGGTTCGTCTTTTGCACATGAGAAAAAAACGAAAGATAAAATAAACAGTGTAAAAATAATAATTTGTTTCATAATATTAAAACCAGCTTTTCTTTTTTCTTGTACTGCCGCCGAGTCCGAGCACTCCAAGCAGGCCTCTTGTAAGTTCTCTGGCAACGGTCGTTCCGACCTGCCTTGCAGCAGTGCTTTTAAGGACTTTTTCAACAGTGGATGGCTCTTTAGGTTTCTCTTTTTCCTTTTCCACTTTTTCTTCTTCAGCAACTTTTTCAGATTCTTCGAGTTTCTTTTTCAGAATTTCAAAAGCACTTTCCCTGTCAATTACTTCATTATACTTTGGAACAATCTTTGATTTTGATACTATTGAATTGATTTCTTCGGGAGTGAGAATATCCATTCTTGAACGCGGAGCGCAAACTAAAGTTGCTGACAAAGGAGCAGGATTGCCTTTTTCGTTGAGGACAGAAATTGCGGCTTCGCCTGTACCGAGAGAGGTTAGCATGTCTTCGGTTTTGTAGAAATCCGAAAGCGGATAATTTTCGGCAATGAGTTTTATTTGCTTCCTGTCTTTTGCTGTGAACGCCCTTAGTGCATGCTGAATCTTAAGTCCAAGCTGTGCAAGAACGGCTTCGGGAATATCAACGGGATTCTGAGTACAGAAAAATATACCGACTCCTTTTGAACGTATGAGTTTAATAATTGCTTCAATCTGGTCAAGCAGTTCTTTAGTGGCTTCGTTGAAAATCAGATGAGCTTCATCAATAAACATTACGAGTTTCGGCTGGTCGAGGTCACCCGCTTCTGGGAAAGTATTGTAAATTTCGACAAGCAAGCATAGCAGGAATGTTGAGAATAATTTCGGTTTACTTTGAATATCAGTTAGCCGGATTATAGAAATAATGCCTTTTCCCTGATCGTCTGTTCTGACGAGGTCTTCGACTTCAAAGGAAGTTTCGCCGAAGAATTTATCAGCACCCTGCTGTTCGAGTTCTATAACTTTCCTAAGGATAGTACCGACAGAAGTAGTAGCAATATTACCGTAGGATTTCTGCAGTTCATTTTTCCCTTCATTGCTGATATACTGAAGCATTTTAACCATGTCTTTCAAATCAAGAAGCGGGAGTTTATTATCATCGCAGTATTTAAAAATCATTGCCATAACGCCGGTTTGTGCGTCATTCAGTCCGAGCATTTTCGAGAAAAGCACAGGACCGAATTCCGAGACAGTGGCCCTCATTCTTGCACCCTTCTCATTAGAGATAGTCAGAAATTCGACAGGAAAACCTGAAGGTTCAAAAGGGATGCCGATTTTATTCATTCTTTCGGTTATCTTGTCATTTGAGACACCCGGCATTGCGATTCCGCTGAAATCGCCCTTTATATCCATAACGAAAACGGGGATGCTTTTTGAGGAGAAACCTTCTGCAAGAATCTGGAGAGTTTTTGTCTTTCCCGTACCTGTAGCCCCTGCAATCAATCCGTGTCTGTTAAGAGTTTTAAGCGGAAGTTTGATATGAACGGCGGGTAAGGCTTCTTTTTCGAGAATAGCCGTACCGAGCACTATATATTCGCCTTTGAAATTATAACCTTCATTAATGTGTGCAATGAATTTATCTTTGTCTGCCATGTTATTATATGATTTAGATTAAAAAATTAACGATTTAAGCAATCAAATAAAAGTAATAATAAATAATATTTTAGGGGAGAGGGTGTCCGGTTGCGTTTTTGAGATGTTTTTTTCTTAAGACCAATTAGAGTACAAGGAGAGTGCAAGGAGAGACGATTTAGTTGATAGTTGTTAGTTGGTAAAAAATATTTCACCTCCAAAGCACTAAAAAGAGCATAATGAATTAAAATGAATTATATTATACATCTCTAGCTAAGCCTCTCTATTATTAATCACAATAAAAATGAAAATTTGGACACGGAAAAATGGGGTAAAAATTTTTGGATGATGATTTTATGACTGAAAGTATGCAGGAATTAAAGGGTAAAAATTTTTGTACTAAAAAAACGTGGTCAAATTACAAAAAATGTTGTGATTAATAGTAGAGGGGGGCACATATAGTTTATTGCAATAAATTGGATTTTACAAGAACAGAGGTTTGCTAAACCGTCGCATCGTATAAGTTAATATTCCCAAAAAATATTGGGACTTTCAATAAACAAATACTTTATTTAATTTAAAGAAAATAAAACTACTATTATGAAAACAGTTTACGGTTTACTTGTATTCCTTTTGCTTATTAATTCTGCAGTTTTCTCTCAGTGGAATATTGTATATACACCTTCAACATCACAGACCGTAATGACGATGAAATTCTGGGATGCAAACACAGGGTATCATGCGGGAGTACTGTATAATTCATCCACTATGAATATACACAAGACCACAAACGGGGGATTGAACTACGTACAGCAGAGTTCCGGCTGGACGGCTCAAAGATTCATGACAACGTGGCTTTTAAGTCCGGATACAGTGCTGATGGCAGGGAATTACGGAAAGATAATCAAGACGGTAAACGGCGGGAACAACTGGGTAACGGTATATGCCGATACAACACTGCAGTTCTGGGGTCTATGGTTCACGACACCGCAAACAGGATTTATAGCAGGAAGCGGCGGAACGATAATGAAAACGACGAACAGGGGCGAGAACTGGGTAAACATAGCGAGTCCGACAATTACAGCACTTGATGGAATCTGGTTTGTGAATGAAAGCACAGGATATATAGGCGGAGCAAATGTATTTTTAAAGACAACCAACGGGGGAGTAAACTGGGTAAATAAAACAGGATTGTTCATAAGCGGGTTTGAAACAGCAACCTCGATATATTTTTCGGATGCGAATACAGGGGTTTACGGAACCAATGCTTCAAGAATTGTAAGGACAACAGACGGCGGCGAAACATACACGGAAGTGTTTAATTCATCGAACAATGCGATATGGGGTTTATCTTTTGTGAACGCAAACACTGGATACGGCTGCACATCGGGCGGCAGTGTTGTTAAAACAACAAACGGCGGAGTGAACTGGGGATTTCAGAATACACCATTAACGGAGAATCTGTATGAAATACATTTTCCTTCTGTAAACACGGGATATGCAGCAAGCTGGTCAGGAAAGATACTGAAGACAACGAACGGAGGACTTACATTTATTGGAGAAACAGGAACGGGAGTTTCGAAAGATTATAAACTGGAGCAGAATTATCCCAATCCGTTTAATCCCGGAACGGTAATCCGTTACAGGCTGCCGGCTGCCGGTAATGTACTTTTAAAGGTGTATGATGTACATGGCCGGGAAATACGAACACTTATAAATGAAAGATTACAACCGGGAAGTTATGAAACGAAATTCGATGGTTCATTGCTATCAACCGGAGTTTACTTTTACAAAATCATTATAAACGGAGAAACAACGAAACAAACCTTTTCAGAAACAAAAAGAATGCTGCTAATTAAATAAGAATAGAAATATTAAAAATTAATTAAAACAAAATGATACTTAAAGCAGATGAAAATAACTGGGAAGTTAACTATGACGGATATGGCGAGGTGAAGTTAGAAAGCGACTTAATATTGCTCAAGCCGAAAATCTCAACGGAGGAGTATGAAACCCATGCAGCACTGATAACAACATATGAGAGAGTGAGGGACTTTTCACTTGAGATAAATGCTGTTACGAAGAGCCAGTTAAGGGAAAATTTTTATCCGAATGCATGGGAAGTATTCTGGATATTCTTTAATTACAAACCGACTGATGACGGGAAGAAGAAAACAAATTATTTTTTGCTAAAACCTAACGGATATGAACTTGGAACCGCCTGGGATGAAGTAGCACAGGGTTTCAGCGATACGGGAGATACGCCCAGTTTAACGTTAGGTGAGGAGTATAAATATTCAATAATAAAAACAGGAAGAAATTTAAGAATAAGCATTAACGATGCAGTAATAATTGACAAAGAATTTGAAGAAGATAAATTATTCGATGAAACGGGAAATATCGGGCTTTATTCTGAGGATGCAGAAGTTGAGATAAGCAGTGTAGATTTAATTTCTTTTGATGACGAGGTATAAACGTAAGAGGAGCGGAAGGGGAGAGATTCGAACTCTCGGTACAGTTTGACCCGTACGACGGTTTAGCAAACCGTTGGTTTCAGCCACTCACCCACCCTTCCGGATAATCAACTGAACTTACAAAGAACAAAAATAATATAAAGGTGTTTCAATAGCAATTCTAAAAGGGCATATCAGACCGCAAAAATATTTATATTAATCTGTCATTTCCTCATAAATTTTTAAAAATATTTTAATTCATGAATATTCAATGAAACTACTTGATATAGTTTAAAATATTAATTATTATATTATTCCACTCTTAAAAAGTTATTTTTTAAATCTAAACATCCTAACACTATGAAAGAACATAAACTTAAAATAGCAGTACTTGGAGCCGGACACGGAGGGCTTGCTATGGCCGGTCATTTAGCTCTCAACGGATTTAGTGTTAATATTTACAGCAGAAGTGAAGAAAGACTATGGGGTATAAAATCGACAGGAAGGATAGTACTTGAAGGAGAGGTTGAAGGGGAGGGCTATCTGAATCTTGTGACGAATGATATTAAAAAAGCGATTGAAGATGTGGAATTAATAATGGTAGTTGTACCTGCAACGGCTCACAGGTTTTTGGCTGAAGAATGTGCACCATATCTACAAGACGGACAGATAGTAATACTTAATCCGGGAAGGACATTTGGCGCAATAGAATTCAGACAGGTGTTAGAAGAAAAAGGATGTGAAGCAAAAGCTATAATCGGAGAAGCTCAGACTTTTATTTACGCTTCAAGAGCGTTAGGTCCCGGGCAGGTTAAAATATTCAGAATTAAAAACTCCATACCAGTTGCTACATTGAGAGCGCATAAGATTCCTTCAACGGTGAATAAATTAAGGAAGGCTTATCCGCAGTTTGTTCCCGGGGATAATGTATTTAAAACAAGCTTTGACAATATTGGTGCCGTATTTCACCCAACATTGTGTGTGATGAATGCGGGATGGATAGAAGATATTTCTGATTTTCAGTTTTATATACAAGGGATAACACCGTCGGTCGTAAAAGTACTTGAGAAAGTAGATAATGAAAGGATAAAAGTTGCCGAAGCATTGGGTATCAGAGCAATATCAACAAGAGATTGGCTCTACCTTGCTTACGGAGCAACCGGTGATAACCTTCTTGAGGCAATAAGAGCAAATCCCGGATACAGAGGAATCTCAGCACCGAAAACATTAAAGATGAGATATATTGATGAAGATGTTCCGACAAGCCTCGTACCTATTTCATCAATCGGCAAGAAGTTTAAAGTACCAACACCGACTATTGATTCAGTAATTTTACTCGCATCGATACTTAATAACAAGGACTATATGAAAGAGGGAAGGACAGTTGAAAAACTGCATTTAGAAAATCTTACACTGAAAGAATTAAGAAGGTTGGCAATTGGACAAAGCTAACACGGCGTAGCCTATTGCTACAAACAAAACAGAGAAAAACAAATGATAGAGATTCTAACCGCAAGGATCGCAAGAAGAACGAAGGTCGCAAAGAGAGCAAATAAAATTAGAATGTTTTTATTTTTTCAAAGGATTGTTTTTATTACAATATTTTTATGGATATTAACACAAAGGAGAAAACATAATGAGAAAGCAATTAATTCTTGGAGGAGCGCTTGGAAACTGTGTACACGTGGGCGGACTTCATCACTTTCTAAAACTTGCAGAGCCAGAAGGATATGAGACAGTTTCACTCGGACCCGCTGTAAATGTTGATTTATTCATCAAGGAAATTATTAGACAAAAACCTGATATTGCAGCAGTAAGTTACAGGCTGACACCAGAAGTAGGGGAAGAACTTTTTCACAAACTGAAAGACGAAGTAAAACGGAATAATCTAAGCGGGGTAAGATTTATTTTTGGAGGTACTCCACCCGTAGCAGAAAAAGCGGAAGAATCAGGAATCTTTGAAAAAGTATTCAACGGAACAGAGACAACGGAGAAAATAGTTGAATACCTTAGAGGATACGGACAGAAAGGAATTAATGAAATATTTCCTAATAGACTTGTTGAAAGGATAAACTTAAAATATCCCTATCCTCTTCTGAGGCATCATTTCGGGAGACCTACTATGGAGGAGACGCTGGAAGGTGTGAAGAAAATAGCTGAATCGGGAGTGCTTGATATACTTTCAATAGGTACTGACCAGAATGCCCAGGAATATTTTTTTAATCCTGAAAATATGAAAAAGTCTCTTGATGGGGCGGGAGGTGTACCGGTAAGAAAAGCAAAAGACTTATCCGATATTTTTGCAGCGTCGAGATGCGGTAATTATCCTTTGGTAAGATGTTACAGCGGGACTAATAATCTTCTTAAATGGGCACAGATGAGCGTAGAAACAATAAATAATGCATGGGCAGCGATTCCCCTTACTTGGTACAGCGTAATGGATGGAAGGTCAAAGAGGTCGCTGAAGGAAGCAATAACGGAAAATCAATTTGTGATGAAATGGTATGCTGAAAAAGGCATACCCGTAGAAGTGAATGAATCACATCAATGGAGTCTGAGGGATGCGCATGATTCATTGGCAGTAACAATGTCATTTCTTGCTGCTTACAATGCAAGAAAAATGGGAGTCAGAAATTACGTTTCACAATATATGTTTAACACACCGCCGGGAACAACACCGCAGATGGATATAGCAAAAATGATGGCAAAGAATGATATGATAAATTCCCTTAAGAATGAGAATTTTGATGTATTCAGAGAAGTCAGGGCAGGCATCGCTCACTTCTCAGAAGATGCCCATAAAGCGAAGGGACAGGCAGCGGCATCATCTGTTATTTCTTTAACTCTTAAACCACATATACTGCATGTTGTGGGCTTTAGTGAAGGAGACCATGCTACTCATCCCGAAGAATTAATAGAAAGCTGTAAAATAATACATGGTGTTTTATTCGATTGTCTCGACGGTATGATTGATGCTTCGATGGATATAAAGATAACTGAAAGAAAGAACCATCTCATTAGCGAAGCAAATGATTTGCTTGAAGCAATAAAAGCTTTTGGTTCCGAAAGAAGTGATGACCCGTGGTCGAGTCCAGTTATTTTAGCAGATGCCATTAAAGAAGGAATCCTTGATGCACCTCATTTCAGAGGGAATAAATATTTATGCGGGAAGATTTATACAAAGTTAAATACCGGATCCTGGAATGCAATCAACGAGAATACAGGTGAATTAATATCGGAAAAAGTAAGATGCAATGAAATACTTTCAAAAATTAAATAGCTAATTGGGAGCATATATGTGCGGAATTGCAGTAATTATAGGTGAGAAGAACAAGGATCGATTGAAGGAAATGATGCAAAAAATGAAACACCGCGGACCAGATGAGAAGGGTACTTTCTTCAAAAATGATATTTCGTTTGGACATTTAAGACTTTCGATAATTGACCTGAATACGGGTAAACAGCCAATCTTCAATGAATCGGGTGATAAATGTATTGTTATGAACGGAGAGATATACAACTTCAAAAAGTTATATGATGTGTTGAAGGAAGATCACACTTTCAGTACAAAAACTGATACAGAGGTAATCATTCACCTTTACGAAGAATACGGTGAAAATTGTGTTGACTATCTTGAAGGAATGTTTTGTTTTGCAATTTATGATAACGGTAAAGTATTCATAGCAAGAGACAGAATAGGAATCAAACCATTATATTTCGGTTACGTGAACGGTAAAATGCATTTTGCGTCAGAAATCAAAGCCTTAAAAGGTTGTGATAGCATTGATATATTTCCACCAGGGAATACATATTCATCAATTGAAGGATTTAAACAATATTATTCTCTGCCTCAATTAAATAAAAGCGATGAATGCCATAATGAAGATGAACTTACAAAGAAAATTAAACAGGAATTGACTGCAGCTGTTGAAAAAAGGATGGTTTCAGATGTACCGGTTGGTGTTTTTCTAAGCGGTGGACTTGACAGCAGTATTATTGTTTACTTGATGAAGAAGTACAATCCTGACTTGCATACTTTTTCGGCAGGATTTAAAAACTCTCCTGACTTAATAGCAGCAAGGAAAGTTGCCGACTATCTCGGAACAAAGCATTATGAGTATATTTACGACCTCGATGATATGCTTGAAGTTCTAACAGATGTTATATATTACCTGGAATCATTTGATGCGCCGTTAGTAAGGAGTTCTATCCCGGGTTATATGGTTTCAAAATTAGCATCGAAATACGTAAAGGTAATACTAACGGGAGAAGGAGCTGATGAACTTTTCAGCGGATATCATTATTTAAAAGAGTTTGACGTAGATCATATAAATGCTGAACTATTACGAATAACAGCAAATCTTCATAACAGCAATCTTCAGAGAACAGACAGAATGACGATGGCGCATTCAATAGAAGGAAGAGTACCATTTCTTGACCCTAACTTTGTAAAACTTGCTTTTAATATTCCTCCTGTGCAAAAAATTCCGGATGAAAACAATATTGGCAAAGTGCTGTTAAGAAAAGCATTTGAGGGATGCTTGCCAGAAGAAATATTATGGCGAACGAAAGCGAAGTTCTCCGAGGGTGCGGGTTCATCTGATTCGATTAAAGAATATATTGAGGACAAGATAACCGAAAATGATTTCTTTAATGAAAGGGCAAACAGCAATGTTGCTATAAGGTCGAAAGAGGAGCTTTTCTATTACAGAATTTATAAATCCTATTACGATTATGTGGATGTCGTAAAAGTCCTTGGAAGAACAAGAGATTTCAACTAAAATCTAATTTGAAGAATAAAACTACAATGTACAGGTGATTTAATTTTAACTTACAATTCTATTGTTGATTTACTAATTTACATAAGTACAATACCTCAATTGTTTTAACACCAAAAATAAATTATATTACATATGCAGAAAAAGGTTCTATTAGGAGATGAAGCGATAGCGCAAGCTGCTATTGATGCGGGCATCAGCGGAATATATGCTTATCCGGGGACGCCCTCAACTGAAATTACAGAATACATTCAGCAATCAAAAGATGCTAAAGCGAAGGGAATTCGTTCAGCCTGGTCGGCAAATGAAAAAACTGCGATGGAGGCAGCACTTGGGATGAGTTATGCGGGAAAACGTTCGATGGTTTGCATGAAACATGTTGGTTTGAATGTAGCTGCCGATCCCTTTGTAAATTCAGCTATTACAGGTGCTAACGGCGGAATGATTGTAGTGTCTGCGGATGACCCGTCGATGCATTCCTCACAGAATGAGCAGGACTCAAGGGCTTTAGCAAAATTCGCTTTGATACCCGTGCTGGAGCCTGCGAATCAGCAGGAGGCATACGATTTGGTTCATTACGGTTTTGAAATGTCGGAAAAATACAAGATTCCGGTAATGGTCAGGATAACGACGAGACTTGCACATTCGAGGGCGGGAGTGGCTTTAAAAGAGAAGAGAGAACAGAATAAAATTAATATTCCTAAGAACCCGGTTCAATTTGTACTGCTGCCGGCAAATGCGAGGAAGCAATACAAAGTATTACTGGAGAATCAGAAACATTTTGTGAATGAATCAGAAACTAGCGGTAATAACAGATACTTTGACGGTAAAGACAAGAGTCTGGGAGTAATCGCAAGTGGAATTGGGTATAACTATCTGATGGAAAACTATGATGGTGATTGTCCTTATCCGGTACTTAAAATTTCACAATATCCATTACCTTACATTCTTGTTAACAAGATTGCTAAAGAATGTAAAGAACTTCTGATACTTGAAGATGGATTTCCGATGATAGAAGAAATGCTAAGGGGATTTCTTGATAATTCACTTAAGATAAAGGGTAGAATAAGCGGCGAAATACCTCGGGACGGCGAACTTAATCCGAACATTGTTGCAAGAGCACTCGGGCTTACGGATACAGTCGGGAATGATATACCTGCACTCGTATCTCCAAGACCGCCCTCATTATGTGCAGGTTGTCCTCATATAGATTCATATCTTGATTTGAATGCAGTTCTCGAGGAGTATACACCGGGAAGGGTTTTTGCAGACATAGGATGTTATACTTTAGGTGCATTACCTCCTTATAATTCAATTAATTCTTGCGTTGATATGGGAGCATCAATAACAATGGCAAAAGGTGCATCGGATGCCGGTTTAAGACCCGCAGTTGCTGTAATAGGCGACTCGACGTTTACGCACAGCGGAATGACGGGCTTACTGGATTGTGTAAACGACAATACACCGGTTACCGTATTTATTCTTGATAATGCAACGACGGGAATGACGGGAGGACAGGTGTCATCAGCTTCGGGACATATAGAGGAAATTTGCAAGGGACTTGGCGTTGAGGAAGATCATATACATATTCTTAATCCTATGAAGAGATATCACGAACAAAATATGAAAGTAATTGAGAAAGAACTGGAATATGAAGGAGTATCGGTGATTATTCCAAGAAGGGAATGCATACAGACGATAGGCAAGCATAAGAAAGAAAAAACAGGTGGAGACAAGCCAAAGTAGGTTAAAAAGCTTGAACCACTAAGGCACTACGGTTACGGCTTAACCTATGGCTACAAACAAGATAGCGATAACAAATGATAGAGATTCTAACCGCAAGGATCGCAGATTAGAGCAAAGGTCGAAAAGAAAACATAGAAAATTATTTGATCCAGTGAAAAAGTATTGATAAAAGGCGTTTTAATTTTTGTAAAAAGTTTGTTTTTATTAGAACCTTTTTACAGATAATAGCACAAAGTACAATTGTTAACTTATTTGAAATTGTTAAATAAACACAAAGGATTACTCATAAATTTTAATAGTGTCAATATTACCAAAGATATGGTTCCTTTTGTTACTGAAGAGTTCTCAAAATTAATAAAAGAATAATCTTCTCCTAAGTGCACTTAGTGCCTTAGTGGTGAAGAACGAAAGGTTCATCAAATGAAGAAAGATATTATTTTAGCGGGTGTAGGCGGACAGGGAATACTCTCTATAGCATCTATAATCGGTGTAGCCGCTGTAAACCTTGGTTTGTACGTTAAGCAGGCAGAAGTGCACGGGATGAGTCAGAGAGGCGGCGACGTGCAATCTCATCTTAGGTTATCGAGCAAGGAGATATTTTCCGACCTTATACCGTTCGGAAAAGCAGATATGATTATTTCCGTTGAGCCAATGGAATCTTTGAGGTATCTCCCTTACCTGTCAAAAGATGGTTGGATAATTACAAATGCAAAACCATTTGTGAACATAAAGAATTATCCTCCGATAGAGAATGTAATAAAAGAACTTGAAACTCATCGAAACCAAATATCTCTCGATGCGGACAAAATAGCGCGTGAATCAGGGTCGCTGAAATCAGCAAACATGGTAATTCTTGGTGCCGCATCTCCGTTCATTGATATCGCTTATGAAAAGCTTCAAGAAGCTATCAAGTTTGTATTCGGGCGAAAAGGTGATGATGTAGTAAACGTAAATTTGAAAGCTTTAAAAGCAGGCCGTGATGTTGCGGATAAAATAAATTAATAAGTAAAATTACTTCTGTCCCGTTAAAAGTCAAATAAAAACAGTTGTTTAGTAGTAAAGTAGTTATTGTTTATAATATTCGAATTTTTAGGTAGCACTTTTAACAGAACTTTACTAAAATTGTTCACGTTTAAAATCTGAGGAATTGTGTAGATTTCTCCATTCAGTTTAAGAGTTTTCTTTATTGCTATTATGGTCACATGCACTGATATTGCAGACCAAATTTGAGTTTTGATTTCATTTTCGCTTTGACCATAAATGCATTTATCCTAAGATGTTGTTTTATCCATTTAAAAAATAATTCTATCATCCATCTTTCCTTATATAATTTTGCAATTGTTAATGCAGGTAAAGCATGGTTATTTGACAGGAAAATAAATGCTCTGTCGTTTTCTTCATCATAGAATTTTGTTCTTCTTAAATTATCTTTGTATAGTGTGGAAGTTACTGTACCCGTTAATTTTATTACCTGATAAAAAAAGTATATTCTCGTTCTTGTCAACTTTGTTTGAATAAAGTCTCTTAAAAACTAAATTGTGTTTTGTTCTGTTTATGAAAAAAGCATTATGGTCGTTTAGGCGGTTCAACATCTTAAAATCAATATAAGCTCTATCCATTATATATATTGCCATTGGTTCAAACTTAATTAGATCTAAAATGTTTACATCGTGAACTGCTCCGGAGGTAATGTTAATAAATTGAGGCAGAGATGTTCTTTAATCAAGTAAGGTGTGAAGCTTAGTGGATGATTTATTCTTTCTGTGCTGAGTCCACGGAGATAAAGTTAAACACAAATCAATTGTTGTGGAGTCTAAAGCATATAGTGCGTTATTAAGTTCTTTATAAATATGTTCATCAATGTGTAATATGTTTAAAGTGTTTTTAATTATATGATGGGAAAAATTTTCATATATTCTCCAATCATGGTTTTCATTTGCGCTGGCTAAATTACTTCTTGATATATGTCCGTTGATTCCCATGTGGTATAACTTTTCCGAATTAGAATTTAAGCAAGCTTCAATATCTCGGAGACTTTCTATGTATGTCAATTGAGCAAATATAAGATAAAGAAATTGATCTTATGAGGAAAATGTTCTTGAACGATGATTTCCTTTGTATTGAATCACTAGTTTGTCATAATATGATTTTGGGAAATAATCCACTATTTGCGAAATTACAGTTTTGCTAGTGTTCATATATAAATTTTGTGAATAAAACCTCAAAATAAAAATTATTAGGATTTTTAAATTCAAATCGATTTTGCGGTATTTGCTCATAACTAATATATTTTATTATTGATTACAGCCCGTACAAAAAATTAATCGGGACAGTAGTGATTTAAAACCTCATTTCTATCATTAGATGGATCAGGATTAATTGTTCCACTATATTTTAAAAATCAGGCTTTAATTCTCATATTGAAACGAAATTTCTCAAAATGAGATAATTCGTTTATTTTTATTGTGTAAAAATGTCATTTAATGATTAAAATCATCAATAATTTTTGGCATATAATTTGAGAGTGATAAGTAGATTCATTCAGTCGAATAAAATCAGGAATAAAGTAATTACAGTGAAAACTCAAAACGCTACAAACTCAGTAAATTTTTCAAGATATGATATTAGTTTTTTATTAATAATAACGTTGATTGTGGGAATGCTTGTACTCGGGTTTGTAATTGAATAAATCTCTATAAAAATAAGAGAAACGTGGAAAAGCAAAAAATATTACTGATAGATGATGATGAATCAACACTTGAATCACTTTCTACATATTTTGAAGAATTGGGATACAATGTGTTGAAAGCAAGAAACGGAATTACAGGACTCGAAATAGTCAAGAATTTAAGTCCTGATTTAATTATCTCGGATATAAGAATGCCTGGACTGAATGGGGTTGAGTTTGCTTTTATAATAAAAGGTCTTAAATTTAATATACCGATTATATTAATATCATCATTTGATTATAAAGAGAATAAATTAATTGATAAATGTTCATACGGTTATGTTCAGAAACCAATAGATATTCACTGTCTGAATGAAATGATAACTGAAGCACTGCCAAAAAATGTTTTAAACGAAAGTACTGTATAAAAAGAATTGTTTTTCTCCCTAATAATAATAGGCAAAGAATTGAATGAATTAAGCCCCTATTCCCCTTAATTGTCATCTTTGCCTATTTTAAAACCTTCGTGAAAGTCATGGTAACCCTCGTGAAAGTTTAATTCAATCCTAAACAAAAACTTCCTTCCTTCATTTCAAAAATACAATAGACTTTTTTAAAAGTCTCGTTTTTCATAATTTGTTTAATGAATGCAGTCGAAATCATCAAGAAAAAACGCAACGGCGGAAAACTTACCAAAGAGGAGATTAAATTCTTCATCAACAAACATCTTGAAGGAAAAATTACGGATTACCAGGTTTCTGCATTTCTAATGGCTGTACATTTCAATGGCATGAACGATGAAGAGACGCTACACCTAACAGAATTAATGCTCAACAGCGGCGAAATCATAGATCTTTCTTTTATAAATGGTGCAAAAGTTGACAAACATTCGACAGGAGGGGTAGGAGATAAAACGTCTTTAATACTATCTCCGCAGATCGCAATGCTTGGAATATATGTACCGATGATATCCGGCAGGGGACTCGGTCATACAGGAGGAACTCTCGATAAGCTTGAATCAATAGAAGGATTTAATATTAATAAAAATATTCAGCAGTATATAGAAACGCTCGCTAAGATTGGCTGTGTTATGATTGGACAGACTGAAAATGTGGCACCAGCTGATAAAAAGTTTTATGCTATTAGGGATGTAACTGCAACAGTTGACAGCATACCTCTTATTACCTCAAGCATATTAAGCAAGAAACTTGCTGAAGGTGCTGAGGCGTTTGTCTTTGACGTTAAGATGGGAAGCGGTGCGAATCTTCAAAATGAAGATGAATCCAGAGAACTTGCAATGAAACTTGTTTCGGTATCAAAGAAGTTTGGAAAGAAAGCAATTGCAGTGCTGACTGATATGCATGAACCTCTGGGTTATAAAATTGGAAACTGGCTTGAAGTTGAAGAGTGTATTGAAGTAATGAAAGGGAAACCGGTTCCTGACCTCATTAAGGTTAATAATGTACTTGCAGGTGCTATGATTTTTCTTGGCGGTAAAGCGAATAGTATAGATGAAGGTGAAAAAATTGCTGATGAGCTTTTGGCAGGCGGGAAGGTTTATTATAAGTTTCTGGATATGGTGAGAGAACATAATGGGAGTGTTGAATATATAGAAGATTATAATAACTTAAAGAGAGCAAAATACTCAAGAAAGATTACAGCTGAAAAGTCTGGATACATTAATAAACTCGATGCTTATGGTTTTGGTCTTGCTAATGTTGAACTCGGAGGCGGGAGGAAGAAAGCCGATGACAGGATTGATTTTTTATCTGGTATTATTCTTGAGAAGAAATGCGGAGACAAAGTTAAAAAGGGCGATACTATTTGTGTAATGTATGCAGAAGATGAAGAAAGGTTTGAGAATTCAATTGTACTTATTGACAAATCAATTGAAATAAATGAAGTGAATACTTTTAAGAAGAACTTAATCATGGATATAATATATTAGCATGTTTAAACTGACCGGTAAAATAATATCAACATTCATTACTTTAGGATTTATTGTCCTAATTTCTGGTTACTTTATTTACAGGTCGTTTACTGATAATGAGAGTACTGAAGATATTAAATATTACATAGTCGTTAAAGTTGTTGACGGTGATACCTTCGAACTCAGTGATAAAAGCAGGATTCGGCTTCTTGGAATTGATACTCCTGAAGTGTATGATTCTGAAAAACTTGAGAGGGATGCCGAATCGAGTGGTCAGGATATTAATACCATTAAGAAGCTCGGAAAACTCGCAAGCGACTACGTAAAGGGTATTGCCGAGGGGAAACGAGTGAGGCTCGAGAGAGACCCAAAAAACGACGACAAGGATAAATACGGTAGATTGCTAAGGTATGTTTATCTTGAAGACGGGACTTGTATTAACGCAAAGATTATTAAAGACGGCTATGCTCAGGTTTTCGAAAAATATGAAATTTCTAAAATTGATGAATTCAGAAAGCTTCAGAGGGAAGCCCGCGAGAATAACAGGGGGCTTTGGGGACCCGTTGACGGACTGAAACAACTGAACTAAGATTCGCTGCCCGCAAGAAGATTGCGGGTTTTTTGTATTAACGAAAAATTAATTTTAATAATATATGAAAACAAAAATACTCGAAACTGCTATAACATTTGACGACGTTTTGCTCGTCCCTGCAAAGTCTGAAGTTCTACCGCGTGACGTAAAACTTAGGTCTAAACTTACAAAGAAGATTACTCTTAATATTCCCTTACTATCAGCAGCTATGGATACAGTTACCGAATCAGAGCTTGCTGTTGCTATTGCCCGAGAAGGCGGAATAGGGATTATTCATAAAAATATGTCATTCTCAAGACAGGCAGAAGAAGTTGATAAAGTGAAAAGAAGTGAAAGCGGTATGATTAGAGAACCTGTTACGCTTACGGCAAATGAAACAATCGGAGATGCATTAACGGTTATGGAGAAGTTTAGTATCTCGGGAATACCTATAATTGATAAAGCCGGGAAGCTAATCGGGATCTTGACTAACAGAGATTTAAGGTTTCATCCTGACAGGGGAATGCTGATTAAGAATGTTATGACAAAAGAAAACCTAATAACAGCGCCGATGGGAACTGACCTTACAAAAGCAGAGTTAATTCTGCAAAATCATAGGATTGAAAAGCTTCCAGTGGTCGATAAAAATGGTATCCTGAAAGGACTTATTACCTTCAAGGATATACAGAAACGGAAGAGTTTCCCAAATGCATGCAAAGATGAGTTCGGCAGACTCCGTGTCGGAGCAGCTGTCGGTATAGCAGGAGATACGATGCACAGAGTTACTGAACTTGTAAAATCAAGTGTCGATGTAATAGTTGTAGATACAGCACACGGTCATTCGAGAGGTGTTCTTGAAACAGTCAGAAAATTAAAGAAGAAGTTTGATGTTGAAATCATAGCAGGAAATGTTGCCACAGCAGAAGCAACGGTAGATTTAATAAATGCAGGTGCTGACGGGATTAAAGTAGGTATAGGTGCGGGTTCAATCTGCACAACAAGAGTTATAGCAGGTGTCGGTGTTCCCCAGCTTAGTGCAGTACTTGAATGCTCCAAAGCAGCAGCTAAGTATAGAATACCAGTCATTGCAGACGGCGGAATTAAACAGACAGGCGACGTTCCAAAAGCTATCGCAGCAGGTGCAAGTTCTGTTATGATTGGCGGTATGCTAGCCGGGACAGATGAAACTCCCGGAGAAAAAGTTCTTTATGAAGGTAGAAGTTTTAAAGTTTACAGAGGAATGGGTTCGATAGAAGCAATGAAAGAAGGCTCGAAGGACAGGTATTTTCAGGACATGGAAGACGACATTAAAAAACTTGTTCCTGAAGGTATTGAAGGAATAGTCCCATATAAAGGTCCTTTAAAAGATACTATTTATCAGATTATCGGAGGACTGCGTGCTGCGATGGGCTACTGCGGTGCAAAAGACATAAATTCGATGAGAGCAAAGACAAAGTTCATGAGAATTACTAATTCCGGCTTGAGAGAAAGTCACCCCCATGATGTCAAGATAACAAAAGAAGCGCCAAACTACGGAACAAAGGGGTAAAAGTTTAGCGTCTTTGTTTTATTTGTGATTTTGTGTTTTGGTGGTAAAATCTTTATATTTTGAAAGCAATAATAGTGTAATAGTGATTCTGATATTGAAATCTTACCCTACAGAATCTTGTTTTTAAAACTAATACTTCAGAATTTTTGTTTGCAATATAAACATTAAAATAAAACAAAACATGGATAATTTTAATAATCAATACGTACAGACAAGACCCGTTACCGAGGAACAGACCAATGAAATGGTACGCAGATTTATGCTTTCAGTTTATAACTGGATGACTCTCGGACTCGGACTTACTGCTCTTGCGGCATTTGGAATTGGCCGTTCATCACTTGTGAATGTTATTCTCGCAAACCCGATGCTATTTTGGGGAATAATAATTGTTCAGTTTGCAGTAGTGCTTGGAATGTCTTTTCTGATGAATAAGATAAATTCATTCGTTGCTGTCGGACTATTCTTTGTATATTCATTGCTGACGGGTGTTACGTTTTCAACACTTTTTCTCGTTTACACAGAAAGCTCGATATTCCTTACGTTCTTCACGTGTGCGGCTATGTTTGCGGGAACGAGCGTATTTGGATACATTACAAAGATTGACCTTTCGCGATTCGGAGGTTTTCTTATGATGGGTCTGATAGGTATAATAATCGCATCCGTTGTAAATATTTTCATTGGCAGCTCTGCAATTTATTGGCTGACTTCTTATGCGGGAGTGCTTGTTTTTGTCGGACTGACTGCTTGGGATACACAGAAAATCAAAAACATGGGTATGTTTCTGGATTCAAGGAGCGAAGACGGAAAGAAAGCTTCGATATTTGGTGCACTGATGCTCTATCTTGATTTTATAAACCTCTTCCTTTTCTTGCTTAGGATAATGGGCGGAAGAAAAGACTAATTGTTATCATTATACTATAACTAATGATAAAACACATTAAACTTATTGAGACAATACTTTATGTAAACGATCAAGAAGCGAGTTGGAGGTTTTATCAAAATATTTTTCGCAAAAAAGCAGACCTAAATGTTCCAGGTATGGTAGAATTTAATCTGTCGGATAATTTCAAACTTGGGTTAATGCCGAACAAAGGAATTGCAAAGATATTATCGGATAAAACACCTCATCCTGACAACGGGAATGGTATCCCCAGGTGTGAACTTTATTTATATGTGGACGATATTCAATTGGAGTATGACAATGCATTAAAAAGCGGAGCAAAATTAATAAGCCCAATTGCTGATAGAGACTGGGGTGACAAAGTATGCTACTTCTCTGACGCGGACGGTCATATTATAGCATTTGCAAGTAAGCTTTAAAGGAAGAGTGAAGACTAATAACAATCTAAAATCATTAAAATGAAAATAAATAAATTTTTAATAATTATTTTACCATTAATGGCATTCCTTTTGGTTTCTTGCCGAAACACAAATCAGGAAACCATCAATAAAGATATTAGTAAAAACTTGATAGTACTCGTTAAATACAAGTCTCAGCTGTCAAAAAGTAAAGAAGCAGTTGAAGGTTTGACGAAATTAATTGAAGCCGTAAAAACCGAACCTGACTTTGTAAATATTACACTTCATGTTGACCCTAAAGATGATTCGAATATTTTGCTTTATGAAGAATGGAGTAATGAATCATACTATAATGGTGCGCACATGAAAACAGAGCATTTGCAGAAGTTTATGGAAGATTCAAGAGCTTTTCTTGCAGGTCCGCCGGAAATCTCACAATGGAAAATTGAAAAAGTATTTAACGCTAAATAAATATAAATATAGAATACCTCAAAATAAGTTCCTTATTAGTCAATCGAAATTGATAGCTACACCCATGAAACATTAAGTTATAGTATTTCAATAATACAATATCATGATAATTAGCGAAATGAGAATCTAAAAATCAAATGCAGTCACTGGAAGAAAGTGTTGTAATGGCGATGGATGGTTCTGATAAAGAACTGTTTCCTTACTTGTCTTATATTGTGCAGGATTTATGGGAATTGGGCTCCGACCCTGAAACAATAATCATGCTGATAAACAAGAATTTTAACAAGCACGAGAATTTAAAAATACTCGATTTAGGATGCGGCAAAGGTGCAGTTTCTATAAAAACTGCGGAAAGGTTCAAATGCCGATGTCATGGTATCGATGCTATCGAAGACTTCATTCTTTTCGCCCGGCAAAAAGCAATTGAGTATAAAGTTAAAGAACTTTGTTCATTTGAAGCCGGCGATATCAGAGAATGCATTTCAGGGCTTCCTGCTTATGATGTTATTATTCTCGGTTCGATTGGTCCTGTTTTTGGGGATTACCAAAATACTCTTACTACATTAAGGACGTACTTAGTGAGCGGAGGTATTATCATTATAGACGATGCTTATATAGAAGATGATAGTGATTTCTGTAATCCGCTTGTTTTAAAACACAAGGATCTTATCAAACAAATTAATTCATGTGCTATGCGTCTGGTTGAGACTGTAACTGCTATAAAAGAAGAAATCTCCGATATAAACAACAACATGCATGAGAAAGTGAAGAAGAGATCTCTGGAACTTCTCGAAAAACATCCTGAAAAAAAGAAGTTATTTACGGATTTTATTGCAATGCAGGAAGCTCAGATTGATGTCTATACAAACAAGATTACATGTGCAGCTTTTGTGATTGAAACAATCTGAAAACCATATACTTAAGCAGTGTAAAGCGATCACTTGATAAAGACTGACTCGACGTAACCATCCGAAAGATAGATATTGAGTTTATATTCCATTATCAATTTTCTAAATATAAATATTTATAGATAACCGTTATCACACTAATATATATTGCAGAAGCAAAATATATGTATTATCTTAAACCCAATAGTTCAAAAATTTATGATGTTATTTTTGATATTAATATATTGATTCATTAAAAACATATTTTTATGATATATTCCAACGAAAAAGTCAGAAGACAGGACAGACTGCTTGACGAAATGTCAGCAATCAAGCTTTTAAAAGTAAGCGAATATGGCGTCCTGTCAATGTATTCCGATGAGGAGGGTATTTATGCTGTTCCTGTTAATCATGTCTGGGATGGGAAAGATTCTCTGTATTTTCATTGTGCAACAGAAGGGAAAAAACTTAATATTATAGATTTAAATAATTCTGTAACTTACTGTATCATTGGTGAGACAAATGTTATTTCGAAAAAGTTAACATCTGAATATGAAAGCATTATCCTTGAAGGTAAAATATTCAGAAACCTGCCCGAAGAGGAACGGATGCGGGCTTTAGAAATGATGCTCGATAAATATTCACCGGAAGATAAAAAAGTCGGTATGATATACGCTGAAAAATCATTTAACAGAACAGAGATATAAAGAATGGATGTCGAAACATGGTCGGGAAAGTCAAGAAAATTTATAACCCCAAAGAAATAAAATCTGCTTCCTTTGTTCTTCTTTATAGAGAATAACTTTTTGATACTACCATGTGCTGCATCTGACCTACGATTGTACATTCCAATAAATCATATATAAAACTAAAATTCAAGAGACTGCTATTTGTTTTTTACTTTTCTGAACAAATTGGAAATTTCTTTTTGCATGTTTTAATTTTATATAATACCAAAAAATGATGGTTTGTACATTTCATATATTAGTACTTAATTCATAATTTGAAGTATAAAATTATTTTTGTACATAGTTGATTACCAATCTTGAAATTATTTTAGAAACATCCAATAAAATACTTTTAAAAGAATAAGCTGCTTTTCTTTTTGTATTATCTTTATTTTATTGAACTTTTCCCCTACAAATTATTTTATTGACATTGCTTAAATAAATTAATAAGTTAGAAAAGAGGAATAAGAGGAATGTATAAACAGAGAATTAAGATTTTGTATATGTTCCAAAAGCACACCGCATTTAAGTTTATAAAGAAGTTTTCCTTTCGTAGATTTTCTTTTAATATGTTTTTCATTGACATAAAAATTGCTATTTGACTTTTGTACTTTGATACCAAAATTATTTGGAAAAGAGTGAGCAAAACTAATGATACAGAAAAAGTTAGTAAAAGGAAATTATTAAAAATTAAAGGAGGCAAAAACATATGAAAAAGTGTTTATCATTATGTTTTTATATCTTATTCTTCACATTTCAGATTAGCGGTCAAGTCTTTTTTGAATCACGGATTACAAACGGTTTTATAGATAAAAATCCTTCGTTCGCAACAAAACTTATATGTAATTACGGCATCAACTATTTTGAGTTCCTTACGTTTGAACGCTGGTCATTTGTGAATACGAGCCATATATGTGTATTGAAAATGGGAGAGAATTCACCGCTTGATTCAGTAATATATTTGACACCAAATGGAACCATAAATAAAAATCCGTCAATAGCATACAATTTCTACGAGTTAACAAAAGCAATGGTGGTTTGGCAAAAGTACAATAATGGGAAGTGGGATATATATGGTTCTGCATATTTGCAGGGTGTGTGGTCTCTGCCGTTTCCTGTGGATACAAGCAGCGGGAATAAAAGTAAACCTTGTATAATTTATATCGATAATACTACTTTGCCATTATTTGGTATTGCCTATCAAAAGGAAAACGATATTATTTTCAAGAGATTTAATGCAGAATTAAGGCAGACTATTTATGAGGAAAATTTAACATCAACAGATACATCGGTTTGTAGAAATCCTATACTAACAAAGAGCGATTATCAAGAGGGTAAATGTTATGTATGTTATGAAAAACAAAAACCTGACGGCAACTTTGCGATATATTACAGAGTCTCAGGCGGGTATCCATATAGCTGGTCAAATCCAGACACGCTTGCCTATATGGGGAATAACCAAAATGTGAAAACGATGAGTTCATTTGAAAATTCAGAAAGTTTTTCTTTTGAATCTAATCGTTCAGGAAAATGGGGAATTTTTCAAACTTACTGGACTTATAGCAGCGGCTGGCGTTTTCTTCAGTCATTAATCTCTGTTTCTCAGACATCGCAATATTATAATTACTCTTCTTTTTGTTATCCTCTAATTACAGATGCATGGGCTGTTTATAATACCGTTATTAAAAAAACAAACGACAGCTCTAAAATATTGTTTTCATCGGGAACAGGATTCTCCAATCCGTTCCACATTGTTCCAATCGGAGATTCGTCAAAATCTTCAGTGATATCTTATGGGAATGGTGTATTCATCCCGAATTTCTTTCTAAGAGTGTGGACGGTTTACAACAAAGATTCAGCAAACTATTCTATGCTTTATGCTATTGGCACAACATTTTCACCTGGTAAAATAATAAAAATAGGGAGTGAGATCCCTAAAGGTTATTCCCTCAAACAAAATTATCCGAATCCGATTAATCCGAGAACAGTAATTAGGTTTGATGTTGCGAGTGGATTCCCTATAAAAGCATACGGGAATGATCCGTTGCGGCGGGTGGTTTTGAAAATATATGACGTTATGGGACGCGAAGTGGAGACACTCGTGAATGAAGCACTTCAGCCCGGTACTTATTCAGTTGACTGGAATGCATCGGAATTTCCGAGCGGAGTTTATTATTACAGATTGCAGACAAATGATTTTACTGAGACGAAACGTATGACGCTAATTAAATGAGAATTAGTATAGGAAATAATGAAAAATAAATTTATAAATTTAAAAATTGGAGGAATTTTTATGCGTTATATTTTAATTACACTCTTAATCATTCTATTGTTCTCTTGCGGACAAACAAATGAAAAGAATAATGGTTCAAACAAAGTAGAGCCGGTATCTTTAGACAAACCCTCAAGTGATAAGTCTTTGCAAGATTCTCTTAAAGGTGAGGTTAGGGATACAACTTTTAAAGCAAAGCTTTCACCTGGCGAAAAAGATAATATTGTCAAAATCCATTCGACGTTTTTCCCGGAAACTAAGAAACAAAAATGGACTGAACTAAAATATACAGTAAGTATAGACGGAAAAGAAAAAGCAGAAAGGATTGTATCAATCGGCGATTTAAATTTAAAAGTAAAAACAATTGATATAGATAAAACCGATGATTACGAACATCTTTTGATATACTATGTATCAACAGACCCTGTTAATCCTGACCTTCCTTTTTACGGCGAATATTTATTCATATTCAACGATGCCCCCGAATTAGCAACAGTATTTTACGGGAATGAGCCGATTATATACGGAGACGGATTTATATACTACAATTATAATTTTGGGTTCGATAATATAAAAAGAAAATGCACAATCGAGAAAAACAAGTTTAAGGAGATACTTGAAAAAGAATATCCTTTGGGAAAAAAGGAAGGTGTTATAACTGAATCTTTGACGCTATACTCATCACCCGACGCAAACTCATCTATTGTGGGAAAAACGGTAACAGGTGAAAAGGTTTCTATCGTCGGATGTAATTTGAATGAATACTATCCAAATGACAACGACGAAAATGAACGTTCAGTTATCTGGTTCAAGATTAAAACGGAAAAAGGTAAAACCGGATGGACAGACAAAGCAAACGGACGGATAAAAGGAGGGGGAATTAACTGGGCAGGTTAAATTAAAAATTGTATTATTAAAAATATTGATTCTTTAGAATTAATTTTAATGTCACATTTTGAAATTAATGTTATAAACTGTGAATACAGATGTTTAAGGCAATTAACTTTGATTTAACGATGTAACTATTTGAATTTCAATCAATCCATCTTCTGATTGTAAATTCTTTATCTTTCCATTCACGTTTTCCGATTTCATTCACAGGTTTACAGTCATTCATTATTGATGCGAGACGTGATTTCAGGTCGGATGTATGAACTCCTGAATTTGGTGATGATTCAATAGCCGTACTTTCATCGAGAATTATTACAACGTGTCCTTTAACTACAATCAGGTCGAGCGGTTTAAGTAAAGGTAATATCTCTTCAAGTGTTTTATCTTCAATATCTACCGGATTTCCGAAAGATAGAAGTGAGGATGTATTGCGGGGCGTGTATCCTGCCGTTGCCTGATAAAGCAGTCCCGAGCAGTCAACTCCTTTAAGAATCCAGAGTGCTTCTGTGGCTTCATCTATTTCGTTTTTTGGCTGATAGTAATTCAGCATGGGATATATTCCGTACGCATAGTTGCCGCCCCACATATATGGATATCCAATTAATGATTTCATGAATTTTAAAACATCTTCTTTGACGGGTTTATCTATTTTCCTTGATTCCGGCTTTGTGTTGTAAGTCGTAACCATTCTGCTGTCAACGTAGAAATCTCCTTTGTACTCGTATTCATCCGTCGTTACTTTATAATATTTCAAATTTCTATCATCGAATTCTGCAACTTCAATTATTTCAAAGACCGTACCCGGAAATGCAATGAACTCCATTTCACCTATCAGCCCTCTGCTGTCGAGTTTTACCGATGAACCGTTATCACCTCCGAAAACAAGAAAGAAGTTATATGTATTCAGTACAGGTGTATAATCATTTGCCGTACAGTATTTCTGTGAGTAAACATTAGAAAAGAATAAGAGAAATATTATAGAAAGATGAAGTTTTTTCATACAATTATATTTTTAATATGATTAAATTAAAACCAATATAAATATACCTCGATATATTGAAAATGAAAAAACTCTTCGCTGTTTTTATGTTATTGCTGACTATGGATGTATATTCACAGGTGGTAATTAATGAATTAATGTATGCGCCCGTTTCTCCTGCTGAGGAATGGTTTGAAATTTATAACAGTTCTTCAGCACCCGTAAACCTGCAAAACTGGAAATGGAAAGATGCAGCTGTAACCAACCCTCTCAGAACCATTACAAATTCTAACATTATTTTAAACGGAAATTCTTATGCTGTAATATGCGAGGATTCTGCAAACTTTAGATTGAACTATCCAAATGTTTCTGCTTTGCTGATTCAGTCAATCGGTTGGAATGCGCTCAATAATACAGGAAGCGAATGTCTTGTTTTAAAGAATGGCACAGGTGCAAACGTTGACAGTCTGTTTTATACAAACAGCTGGGGAGGGAGTGGAGGTTTTTCACTCGAAAGAATAAATCCTAACGCACCTACTATTCAGCAAAGCAACTGGGGAAGTTCTATAGACCCTCAGAAAGCGACACCCGGCAAACAAAATTCGATTACACTAAAGCAGAATGATTTAATGCTTAAGAGTTTTGCTATTTCTCCCGTTTTCCCGAATACTGGTGACACTCTAAAACTGGATTTCGTGTTTAAGAATTCTGGTATTAATCAGGCAAATAATTTTTCACTTAATATATATAAGGATTTGAATTTCGACAGTATAGCCTTGCCGAATGAAATTATTCATCAACAAAGTTATACCTCAGTACTGAATCAGGGTGATACGATTAATTACAGGTATTCTATTCCGAACATTGACAGCGGAAAGAAACAATACATCGGTGTCGTTTCATGGACACCCGATGATGATACCTTAAATAATAAGCTGGTAAGGAGTGTAACTGTAGGAGGGCAGACAGTACTTACTGGTATTCTTATAAATGAAATAATGTACAGTCCTCAAAGTCCAGAGCCGGAATGGATAGAGTTGTATAATAATTCCAACGCACCTATTAATATTAAGAACTGGAAAATTGCGGATGAGACTTCGATTGCTTCGCCTGTTACAATCACAACTTCCGACAGGGTAATCAATGCGAGCGACTATTTAGTAATTGCGAAAAGCAATGCCCTTGTGCCTTTGCATCCGCTAATTGATTCAAGCAAGGTTTTGTATCTTTCGGGTTTACCGGTGTTCAATAATGATGTTGACAGGGTTGTAATTCTGAATAATGCTTCGGGTATTATAGATGAGGTTACATACCGTTCATCTTGGGGAGGCAGTAGCAGAAATTCGCTCGAAAGGATTTCTTTCAACAAACCCTCACAGGATTCAACAAACTGGATGACATCGCTGGATTGTGAATTCTCGTCGCCGACGAGAATGAATTCTTTTACAGGCCTAATCTCAGGAAATAAAAACGATTTATTAATAAATGAAATAATGTTTGACCCGCTTACTACAAGTTGCGAATGGATTGAGTTGTATAATAACTCCGGCAAATATTTAAGTCTTAACGGATGGAAAGCAATCGTTGGCACAAAGAGTATTAATATTTTTTCCGATTGTAAATTCTATCTTCAGCCGAATTCGTATCTTGTTATTGCCGCTGATTCAACCTTGTATAACCGGTTTGGTTTCCTCAATAGCACCACTGATAGTTCAAGAAGAGTTTTACTCAATTCAGATTTAACACTTGTTAATACAGGTGCAGTCATAAAAGTGACAGATGTTCTAAATAACATTATTGATTCATTAATTTACTCGGACAAATGGCACAATAATAATTTATCCGATACAAAGGGGTATTCACTTGAAAGAATAAATACATCTTTGCCCTCGACGCTCTCTTCAATCTGGAGCAGCTCTGCCGACCCTCTCGGTGGTACTCCGGGAAAAAAGAACAGCATTTACACTTCGAACAATAAAGAGACATCCTTGAGCATAAGTCCTAATCCGTTCTCGCCCGATGGTGACGGATGGGAAGATTTTACCATAATTAAATACAAACTGAAAACAAACACTGCTCAGGTTCGTGTGAAAATATTCGATGTGAAAGGAAGAATAATAAAAACACTTCTCAATAATCAGATTAGCGGTAGTGAATCACAGATTGTTTTCGACGGTAAAGATGAAAGCGGTGAAAAGCTGAGAGTCGGCATATACGTTGCTTTTCTTGAAGCTGTTGATGATAACGGAGGTACAATCGAACAAATAAAAGCAACTTTTGTAGTTGCTGCAAAGTTATAATGTCATGATGCAAAATAAGAAAATACTATACTTAATCGTCGCTCTTACGGCATTCTTTGTCTATTACAATTCGCTATTTAACGATTTTGTTTTCGACGATGAAAGCGTTGTCCAGAATAATCAGTCTATTACTGTATTATCAAACATCCCGAAGTTCTTCACGGCAGAAGAAGGTTTCCATAAGGTTATAGGCAGGTATTACCGTCCTGTTGTGTCTTCGCTGTATGCGGTTGATTATGCTTTGTGGGGTATGGAACCGTTTGGATTTCATCTTACGAATGTAATTATTCATACAATTACTGCATTGTTATTGTTAATGATACTTATGAAACTGTTTGGCGAATTTAAGTACGGAATGATGTCATCTTTGTTAGGTGCTCTGATTTTTGCCGTTCATCCGATTCATACTGAAGCTGTAAGCTGGATAAGCGGAAGGACAGATTCACTAACGACAATGTTCTTCTTTTTGTCCTTTCTGTTTTATATAAAATATACAGAAGAAGGATATTCAAAATCGTTGCTTGCTGTTTCTTTGATTGCATATTTTCTTGGTCTCCTTTCAAAAGAAATGATTGTTACAACTCCTGTTCTGTTGTTTGTGTATGATTATTTCTTCAGAAAAAGAAAGTTGGATTGGTTTAAAGAAAATATCTTGCAATATGCATTATTTATCTCAGTAACAATAATTTTCGTCTTGATAAGATACCTTGTCCTGAAGGATGTTGTTGACAGAACTACTTACATGTATTTTTACGGTGAGGAGACTTCAACTGCAATTTATACGATGCTGAAGACAGTTCCGGTTTATTTCAGACTGCTGATTGTTCCCGTGAATCTACTTTATCATTATAACGGAGTCCTTCCGGATTCTTATTCTATCGCCGATATTAAGGTGATCCTTTCAATTCTGTTTATTATCGCAATGCTCGTTATTTCTTTTAACCTGCAGAAGAAATACGGTGAAGTCTCATTCACAATTTTATTCTTCCTTATTTCATTACTTCCGGTCATGAATATCATTCCGACAATGAACTACATGGCTGAAAGATTTTTATATCTTTCTTCTTTTGCTCTGTCAATTATCATATCATTCGTCATTGTCAGATTCGCTAACGATAAGAATAAAAATATTTTTGCTGTACTTTTCATACTGATTATTGTTGTATTTGCATACCTTACTGTAAGCAGAAATGCCGAATGGAAAAATAACGAAACTCTGTATATGACAGCCGACGGAAAAAATGGAAACGTACTGCTTGTAAATGCCGGTAATATGTATGCTAATAAGAAGGACTACGCTGAAGCAGAGAAACGTTACAGACGTGCCATTGAAATTCGCGATAACTCTGTTCTTGCGCATCATAATCTTGGACTGATATTTCTTATTAAAGGCGATATTGATTCCGCCGAAATAAAATTTAAAAAGGGGATTGCGATTGATAGTCTCGCACCTGACGGGTATTTCCAGTTAAGTAATATATATCAGCAGAAGGGGAATATTCCCGAAGCAATAAGAATGCTTGAAAAACTTCAGACTATTGTTCCTAATTACAGGGATTCAAAAAATATTCTTGATATTCTTAAATCTAATCCGGAAAATACTCAGGAGGAGATTCAAAATAATATCCCGAACAGCGTTCAAAATAATCAGCTGGCAATTTATGAGAAACGATCTTTTCAGTACTATCAGGAAGGAAAGTTCGATGATGCCATCAAAGACTTAAATGAAGCAGTGAAACTTAATCCGGCTTCTGCTTCTGGATACCTGAATAATATTGCTATGTGTTATTTAGGAATGAAGAATAATAATAAGGCAAAGGAATATTTTAACCTTGCAATCGAAAAGGATAATAAAAATATAAACGCTTATAACGGACTTGCTGACCTTTATCTGAAGGAAAGCAATGTTCCTAAAGCAAAAGAAGTTTATACAAAGATTCTCAATATAAATCCGCAGGACTTGAATGCGAAGAATAAACTTGATTCTTTAAACGAGAAATAAATGCTTAAGACTGGTAATACTAAAGACATTACAATTTTAAAAGATAATAAATATTATCTTAATTATGCGGTTCTTCTGTCAGTAATCCTTGGTCTGGTTTCACAGTTCTTATCTTACTACTTTGATTTTAATTTCGCCTACCGCGATTCAATATACAGACTCGAAGCTGCACGAAGGTTCTTTGATGCTTACAATCCGGGAATAATAAATCAGATAGGTACTGTTTGGCTTCCTTTCCCAAACTTATTACTAATGCCTTTTGCTTATGTAGATTACCTATGGCAGACAGGTCTCGCAGCATCAATCATGAATTTCCATTTGTTTGCAGTAAGTGCTGTAGTTATATTTTTATCTGTTAAAAAGTTAACGAACAACGTGATTGCTACTTGGTTTGGTTTTTTTGTATATGTACTGAATTATAATATTTTGTACTTCCAGACTACTTCCATGACTGAGCAGATTTACCTAACTCTTACAATTTGCAGTTTTTATTATCTGCTTATTTGGGCTTATGATAAGAAGCGAATCCATTTACTTATCTCTTCATTGTTTATATCTCTCGCTGTCGGGTCAAGATACGATGCATGGCCTGTTGCAGTAGCTTCGATTTTAGTTGTGTATGTAATTTCATTAATTGATAAGGATAAAGCAATAAGGAATTCATTTATTTATGGATTTGTTCCTGTATTGTTAATAATCGTTTGGTTCTGGTATAACTGGCAATTCTATGGCGATGCGCTTGAGTTCTCAAGAGGAAGGTTTTCTACTCTGTATCAACTTCAGTATTACGAAGCAGCGGGAAGACTTCTCACTAAAAATAATTTTCTGCTTTCCGCAAAAGTTTATATCAGTTCCGTGTTGTTATATTCGGGAAATCTTTACGCAGTACTTGCAATAATAGCTTTGTTTGTCTATGCTTTTAAAAATAAGTTCAATTCAAAATCTCTTCCCGTCTATGTTCTCTGGGTTGCTTTACCGGTTAGTCTAATATTAATGTATAAAGGTCAGGTAATAATTGAACTCCCGAACTCTGTGCCTCCCGGCTATTTCAACAGCAGATACGGTTTGTACATGTTTCCCGCTATTGCAATTTTCTCAGGTATTTTTGCTCTTTACGTTCAAAAATACATCGGGAAGAAACTCCTTTTGTACTTTCTCGCTTTTGGTCTTCTTGTACAGCAGCTTACGTTTCTCTACAATTTCCCGTACAGCATCCCTTCACTTGCTGAAGCTAAATATTCTTACAGCAAAGCAAGCGAAGACCTTTCTTTATTTCTTAAAGAAAACTATAAAGGAGGTAATATCCTCTACGACAATGTTGTGTTTGCAATTCACCCGTGGAGTGGTATAAACCTTAAAGATAGAATAACTTTTCATACTTATGAAATAGGTGAAAAAGCAATGAATGAACCAAGTAAATATGTTAATTGGATTTTATTCTACATCGATTCTCCTAATGATCATATTCATGATGCTGTAAAAAACAATCCTGATTTTCTTAATAATTTCGTGCTCAAATTCTCCACTTCAGGAATTGAAGTTTATTCAAAAAAGTAATCAAATTCTATTTCCTCACTTGACTTTTCTCTGTTTTATAACTATATTATTTACATGTAAAATAAAGTAGTTCCTTTATGTATATTCTACTTTAATTACACCTATTAACCACTAATTTACTGTAAAAACAGTAAAACACACCAAAATACAATAATAGAGCGATAATTCCACGATAATAGTACGTTTACAATACGGAGTAAAGCCGTGTTAACTCCGTACTAAAGCCTAAGTTCTGCCGTACATCTATCCTTCCTGAGCCAACCGTGTTTCCAAACCTTATTAAAATACTTCCGAGCAATAATCTATTTTTGAATTGTTTATCTATTTTTCTTTCTATATTTTTGATTTCTCGGGGTGTAGATCAGTTGGCTAGATCGCTTGAATGGGGTTCAAGAGGCCGGCAGTTCGAGTCTGCCCATCCCGACAAAACATTCATGTCTAATTGTCTTGATGGAATCGGAAAGATTCGTTTTCGAGTTTTTCTGTCCTTTTATAGAATCTGAACATTCTCAAATTACTTTCAAATATTATTGATTATTTAGAAATAATAGTTTATTATTGTAGCTAATTTAAATAATTTTTATTAACTAAAGTGTTACGTTAAATGATTCTTAAAAAACTTTTCTTACTTTCCTGTTTGTTTATTATTTTCGGTTTATATTTTACCGATTTTTCTTATTCTCAGAAAGTAATTGATCCTAATAAGGACTATCCTGTCTATATTAGACCTGAGCTTCCTCCAAGTATGTACATGCCTGGAGCAGTTATCACAGTAGATGACTACGACAATTGGCACATTGGCACTGATTTTGCCGAAGTAGGTATGGCTGGGAATCCAATTGTCCCAACTAACTTTGCTGCTGCGTGGAATAATCTTGGTTCGACTATCGGCGCGTATTCATATTATACTCTAAACGGTATTGATTGGCTACCTTCTACTCAACCCACTTGGGGAGCTGTGGTACGTGGAGATCCTGTCATGGCATTTGATGGTCTGGGAAATTTGTATTTCGACAATATGTATGGCTCTATTTCAGGTACCAAAGTTGCTAAATCTACAAATGGTGGTGTGAATTATTCATCGGTAGTTACAGGAGGTACGGGTAACGATAAAAACTGGATTGCTGCAGTGCAAACAGGCGGTCCTTATGCGAACTACATTTATCAGGTTATGACTCCTGGCAATATAAAAAGAAGTACTGACCTTGGTGCTACTTTTACTCAGGTAGGTTCTTTCTCAAATACTTTACCTGGTATGATGGTATGCGTCGGACCAAACGGCTCGACAAACGGAGGTGCTGCTTATGTAGTAACTCACACAGGCTCATCAACTGCTGGTACATATAATTTCTATTGCTCAACCAATGGTGGTACAACTTGGGTTTTGAAAAGTACTCAAAATTTTGCAGGTTACGTCGGTACTTATGTAAACTCACGACACTCTGTTCAGAATATGAGAACCAGACCTTATCCTTTCATCATTGCTGATAATAGTAATGGTCCAAACAGAGGAAGACTTTATCTTGTTTACACTAAGAATAACCCTAATTCAAGCGGCCAAAAACCAAATATATATTTAAGATATTCTGACAATCAAGGAACTACATGGACTGACTCTGTAAGAGTAAACGATGATGCTAATACGCAAAATAATCATCAATGGTTCCCTGCACCTTGGTGTGACATTAATACTGGTCATCTTTATATTAAATGGCTTGATACCCGCGATTGCCCGACAAGCGACAGCTGTATGGTTTATGGTACTGTATCTACTGATGGAGGAGTAACCTTCGCACCTAATCAGAAAATCTCAAACAAAAAATTCAGAATTAACTGCACTTCTTGCAACGGAGGTACACCAGCTTATTTGGGTGACTATGACTATCTAGCATCAAACGGGAAAGTATCTATGGTTGCATGGACTGATTTCCGCAATAATACTTTTGGTAATTACGTTGGTTACTTCCCCGACTTTGCTATGAGAATGAACCCAACTGAAGGCACTATTAGTAATCCAAACGGTTTTGCTGATTTTAAAATGGTGGTTCCTTCAGTAAAACTATATACCGATACTGTCATAGTTTCAGGAGAAGTTACACCCACTCCTGCTATCGGTAACTTTGTTATCACGACTCCAAATGGAGACAAACTTACATCTTATCCAGATTCATTAACAGTAAGGGTTACAGTAAATAACGTAACTCCCGGGGCATACGTTCTTAATGTTACTGCTAAAGGTCCGAACGGTACTCCGGTTCACAAAAGAGCAGTTTCAATTACTGTTAGTGGTCCGACTTCAATTACAACTAATGAAGTTCCGTTAACTTTCAAACTTGAACAGAACTATCCGAATCCGTTCAATCCTGTTACAAGGATTAACTATTCAATTGCAAAAGCCTCAGATGTAAAGATAACAGTATTCAATACTCTTGGAAAACAGGTTGCTTCTTTCGTAAACGAAAAACAAGATCCTGGAAATCATTTCGTAATTTTTAATGCTAACTCACTATCCACAGGCGTATATTATTACAAGATTGAAGCAGGTAGCTTTACTGATGTGAAGAAAATGATATTAATGAAATAAGGATGTAATATTCGATAATCAAAAGGGGATATCATTTGATATCCCTTTTTTATTAACCTTTCAGAAATTCTCTTTGCCTATCTGTCAAAATATCTTCAGCAGTCTCGATATTAACTGCAATTTTTTCTACTAACGGTTTACATAAATACAAAGCATCATTATCTTCAGAACTCAAAAACTTAATGCCTTCTTCTTTACTTAGAATAACAGGCATTCTGTTGTGAATTTTCGCAATCGTTGTATTGGGCTGTGAAGTAATAAGCGATGCAAAGATACCATTATTTATTTCTGTATATATACCAGCCATAAAGAAAAGCGGCATTGTCTCAAACCATATTCGCTGCGGAATCTTTATAACTTTGTTTTTTACACCGAAAGTCTTCCACTCGTAAAAAGCCGTCGCAGGAATAATACACCTGTTATGTGTAAACAACTTTTTCCAATAAGGCTTCTCAGCTATAGTCTCTATCCTGGAATTAAATATTAGAGGTGTCTTATCTCCCGGAAACTTTATACCCCATGTAAAGCATTTCAGTTCGAACTGCTCTTTGCTTTTCTGAATTATGAGTATATCATCGCTTGGAGCAATATTTATCTGTTTTAAATTCTTCGGTGCAAGATTCAACATCACAAAGTCTTTTTCAAACTTCTTAAATATTGATTCTCCCGTTTCTTTATTCTCAAATCTCGAACACATGTATAAATATAATATTTTATTATTAGTATTACAATTTCCTTCTATTAATTAAATAAATAATTTACTATTCCAAGATGTTATATTTTGCAGCAACTCAAAATCTGTTATAAAATTAGTATTACTTTATAATGTAAAATATTTTACATTGTTAAAAACAATTAAGAGAATAACATGAAATTAAATATCACATTATTCAGCTCGAAATTTCCCGCATTGGTTTTATTGCTTTTATTCTTCATAGATTTACAATTAATCGCTCAAACTGAAAATTTGACAGACCGTTTCTACATTGGTACGATGAATTTTTTCAAAATGGAAGCAGCACGATCACCGGAAAATCTCAAACGGTATAAGTCACTTTCGTATAATTTAATGCAAAATTACTGTGGGCATTTCGACTCCTTGCCTTCTGATTGGAAAAATTCAATTCAACGGGATGGAGGATTTTTCGAAGATACTGCTTCATACGGAGATTATATGCGCAATGTCATACTTCAGTGGTATTCAGTTTCGGGCTTGAATTCCCTTATACTTGAAAGAGAAAAAATCCTTAGACCCGCTTACGGACAGCGTTCATCTTATCAGGCGGAGGATGCGGGGTCTTGGAATGATAAACTTCCCGCTTACGGGTTTATGTATTCTGATTTTGATGACTCGCACGATATTACTGAAAACTGGATGGGAGAAAATGTCAGGGTCAAGTATTGTAAAGCCGGAAAGGATAAACCGGGATATATGGTCAAAGGATTAGTCGATAACTGCGAGCAAATAAGCAGTCTGGATGTTTCTTCTGAAAATTCAAACGGTTTATCAAGATTATTATCCGATATTAAACAGCCGTCTTACAAAAACAGGTGGTACATAAAACCGCGTATGAGGATTGATGCAAAGTTTGCACTCGAAAATCCTGATGTACCTGTTGCGATGATTTATGTCCTGAATTTCAAGGGTGTTTGCATTGATTCAATCATGATCACTTGCAATAATTTTCTTGAAATCAAAGAAGACGGTAAAAAAACATATGATGGATCGTATATCGAATTATACAGGAATATATCTCCTGAAAGAATGTCTGTTTCTGCCGCTTTATTATCAGATGGAGCTGGAAACCCCTCGGATAGCAAAGTTGATTATATGGTAAAATGGCTTGGTAAAGCGGACCTGTGGCTTGATTACGTAAGGCTTGATGATTCCTGGGCTCATTTTCTTTTTACGGATTCTTTTGAAACTGAAATGAACAATTCTTTAAATCCATGGAAGTTTCATCATAAAATAAAAGAAGAAGTCGAATCTTTTTTGAATATTCCTGGGCTTGGTTATTTTTGGATTGATGAGACTGCATTCAATAACATCCCTTGTATTGCTGAAGTTAAAAAACTTGTTGAAAAATACAGTAATGGAAAGTATTCTGTTACGTTCATAGCAGACCCTGTTGCTTTTGTCGGCAATGGTTTGCTAAGAAATAGGGGGACCGATTGGTCAATTCACTGGAAGACTGCTTACGATACTTTGTTTGCCTCAAATGCAATTTCGAATCTCATTATCTGTCAGTTCTTCCCTCAATTATACTGGATTCTCTATCCGCACACGCTAAAATATGACCAAGCATCTCCGGTTGAAAAATACATTGTTAAAAGCAGTTATGAAAAATATTATGGTGATAAAGAAGAAATAAATTGGGATGGATATATTACTTATTTGAACCGTACAATAAAGTTGATGCGCTTTGTTTCTTCAAGTGCACGAATAGAAAATCTTACTTTTGGGGCAATTACTCAGCTTAACAGCGATGAGGCGGTTATTCGAAAGCCTGGCGTGGATTGGGGACTGCGGGAACCTACAAATGAAGAAATCAGTGTTACAAATTTTCTTGCCATGTGTTACGGTGCAAAGATTATTCTGCAGTTTTCTTACAATACTTTCGATCAGAGAAACGGATTGTTTAACAGGGGGCTCACAAATCCGGACTATTCAGGAGTAAGAGAGCTAAATTATTACGGACAGCATAAATGGCAGTTTATGGAAAAACTGAACAAGCATATGACTGAAATTGGAAGCATAATGTATCCGGAAGGAAAAAGCAAAGAACATCTTGTATATGATGGAACTGCAACCGTTGATTCAAAATCGGGATTAGGGCTTCCTTTTAAATATATCTCCGATATCCAGAGCATAATGCGTGATGCTTCAGGTGAATTTTCTGAAAATCCACAATGTTCGAATTGCGATCCATTAGACAAAAGGTTTTGGGAAATAGGCTTCTTTAGTGAAAATTCTGAATCCGCAAAACCCGGTGCTAAATCTTATTATTTTCTTGCTTTGAATAAAAGAACATATCCTGAAATAAATAATACGGGTGATAAGCGCTTAATGAAGATAAAATTTAATATGGCTGAACTGCAGTCATCGGCAAAATGGGAGCTCCGCAACGCCGTCACCGGTGAGGTTTATGCCTCATTAAGCAATAACTCAGGATTTGTATCTGTTGGAGTTTACAATCCGGGTGAGGCAAAATTGCTTAAACTCGTTCCGTCTAATTAATTCGGTATTCCGAATTATTTAATTAATTTCTTAAATATCTAATTCGTTTTCTGTTTTCGAGAAAACTCTTTCAATAGAATAGAGTTTTTAAATTCCGTATATTTGCATTTTTCGTGCTTTATGGGAAAATAACCGTGAAGTTTATTTACATCAATTAGAATGAAACTATCAAAACTGTTTTTACCGACTCAGAAAGAGGATCCTGCAGACGCAGTTGTTGCCTCGCATAAGCTATCAATACGTGCAGGGCTTTTCAGATTACTTACTTCAGGTGTGTATTCCGTATTACCGCTCGGACTTATTGTTAAAAATAAAGTTGAAAAGATAATCCGTGAAGAGATGAATGCAATCGGAGGAAATGAATTCCTTCTACCGGCTCTTTCTCCAAATGAGCTGTGGAATGAAACCGGACGTCTTGACGATTTTGGCGATATTATTTTCAGGATAAAAAATCGTGAGCTTGTGCTTGCTCCTACTCATGAAGAAGTTTTCACCTCGATTTGCAGGAATTACATAACGTCTTATAAGCAACTTCCGCAAATGTGGTATCAGATTCAAACAAAGTTCAGGAATGAATCCAGGCCAAAATCGGGTGTGCTGCGCGGCAGGCAGTTTACGATGAAAGATGCGTACTCTTTTGATTCTTCATGGGAAGGGCTTGACGATTCTTATAATCTTCAGGATAAAGCATACAGAAATATTTTCTCGAGATGCGGACTTAAGTTCTTTGCTGTCTCAGCATCCAGCGGTGCGATGGGTGGTACTAAGTCTGAAGAGTTTATGGTAGAATCTGAAGCAGGTGAAGATATTGTTGTTATCAGTGAAGACGGCAAATACTCTTCAAATCTTGAAGTAGCGGTTTCTTTTTCCGAAATCGTTGAAAGAAAAAATACAAATCTTCCCTATGAAGAGTTTCACACTCCAAATATAAAGTCAATCGAAGAGCTTGCCGGATTCTTAAACATTACGGATAAATCTCGCCTGGCAAAGTCTCGTGTATTTGTAATTCCCGGAAAATCAGAAACAGAGAAAGACAAGTATCTGCTGGCGCTTGTTTGCGGTCACGATGAAGTAAATGAAACAAAACTTCAATTCCTTTACGGAGCAAATTTAAGACCGGGACATCCTGAGGAATTAATGCAAATCACAGGCGCTGATGCCGGCTCAATTGGTCCCATAGGTTTAAAAGGTAAAATTGAAATTGTCGCAGACTTAAGGCTTCAGGATGCGGATGAACTCGTTAGCGGTGCAAACAGAAATGATTACCATATTAAAAACATTGATCTGAAAAGGGATGTCGAAGGCATAAAATATTTTGATATCAGAACAGTCAAAGAAGGCGAGCTTACTCTTGATAAAACAAGCCGGCTGCGCGTTACTAAAGCTATTGAAGTCGGGCATATATTTAAGCTCGGTACAAAGTATTCAGAATCGCTGGGTGCTAAGTTTTTAGATAAGGACGGCAAGAAAAATCCAATCATTATGGGAAGTTACGGCATTGGTGTTGAAAGAATTATTGCTTCTCATATTGAACAAAACCATGATGAAAACGGAATTATTTGGAACGGCGAGATTGCTCCGTTTAAAGTAATGCTGATTAATATTACTACACAAAGCAAAGAAATTACTGACTACTGCGAAACCCTTTATAATGAACTAACTGAAATGGGAATCGAAGTTCTTTATGATGATAGGGACGATCTGAGGCCTGGATTTAAATTTAAAGATGCTGACTTGATTGGTATTCCTTTTCATATTATCATTGGTGAAAAGAATTATAAAAACGGAAATATAGAATTCAAAGTAAGAAAAACCGGTGAAAGAAGTATCATTGCGAAAGAGAACTTAATGACAAAACTCAATGCCCTTTTAAATGCTTGATAAAGTACTTTCAGCTAAATATATACTTGCATCTAAATCTCCTCGACGAAAACATCTTTTAAAGCAGTTGGGTTTTCATTTTCAGGTTGTTGAATCGAATGCTAAGGAAGTCTCAGGTAAGATACCTCATATCTCCGTTAGAACAAACGCACAGAGGAAATCACGGACTGTTGCGCAAAATCACAAAGATAGAATAATCATAAGTGCAGACACTATAGTATATCTCAAAAGAAGAATTCTAAACAAACCACGTAATCTTAAAGAGGCTGCAAATTACCTGAAAATCCTCAGCGGTAAAAAACATGTAGTATATACTGGTGTTAATGTTGTAAATAACATAACAGGTAAAGAAAAGTACGGTCACGAAAAGACGACTGTTGAATTCAGAAAGCTTACCGATGATGAAATAAATTACTATGTTAATAAGTTCAAACCACTTGACAAGGCAGGTGCTTATGGTATTCAAGACGATTTCGGATGCCTGTTTATAGCAAAAATAACTGGAGATTATTACAACGTGGTAGGACTTCCTCTTGTTAAACTCTATAAACTAATTCAGGCAACTTTTTAAATGTTTAAAAAGTACAAGAAGAAAATATTATTATCTGTTTCACTCGGTGCGGTTATTTTCCTCGCCTTCAGTATATATGCAGACTTCGGAAACCTCATGATAGCTTTCTCAAAATTTTCATGGATTTGGTTTCCAGTAGTCCTTGCGCTTTCATTCGGGAATTATCTTGTTAGATTTGCAAAATGGCAATATTATCTTCATGTTCTGAAAATAAAGCTTAAACCATCAAAATCGTTCCTAATTTTCATGGGTTCATTCATCATGAGTGTCACTCCGGGGAAGATGGGCGAAGTTCTAAAATCCTTTTTGCTTAAAGAGGAAACCGGTACACCTGTTAGCGTATCAGCACCAATAATCCTCGCTGAAAGAATAACCGATTTTCTGTCAATAGTAATTTTATGTTCAATTGGTGCCGTTGTATTTGGTTATGGGATTGAAATAGTTCTTGCAACAGGAATAGGATTTGTTCTTCTTACACTTATTTTAAGTTCTAAAAAATTATCTCATAAGATTATAAACTTTTTCAAAAGAATTAAGTTTACAGCAAAGCATACAGATAAGATTTATTCAGCTTACGATAGTATGTATGAACTGGTAAAAATAAAACCTCTTATATTAATGGTAATTGCTAGTACCGCAGCATGGTTTCTGGAATGTCTCGGTTTTTATGTTGTGCTTCACGTATTTTCTGAAGTCTCAAATATTGAAGTTAGCTTACTATCTGCTACCTTTATTTATGGTTTCTCAACACTAGTAGGTGCTATTGCAATGCTTCCGGGTGGATTAGGTGCTACAGAAGCCTCCTTAACTGGACTACTTCTGCTTCTGAAAATACCAAAAGATATCTCGGTAGCTTCCACTATTATTATCAGGGTTGCTACGTTATGGTTTGCCGTGATACTAGGTGTATTTGCTGTGCAGATTCTTAATAGGAAAGACCATATAGATTTTAGGAAACTTGAAAAGTAAAGTAATAATTTCTTTACTTAAAAGCTCATTTTTATTAAAATATATGATTTTAAACATTATTATATATAATTTTGAGTGTTGTTTCTCTTAAATTTCTGATCAACTCTTGCAATTAAATCACTTGAAGTAAAAAGTTAGAAAAACTATATTTAATATTGTAAAAATTAATGTTTTGGATAGAAAAATAAGAGTTTTAATAGGTAAAGTAGGTCTAGACGGACATGATAGGGGTGCAAAAGTAATCGCAGCGGCTTTTCGTGATGCTGGTTTTGAAGTTATATATGCAGGACTGAGACAGACGCCTGAGTCTATGGTTGAAGCTGCACTACAGGAAGATGTTGATGCAATCGGTGTCAGTATTTTAAGCGGTGCGCATATGACTATTTTCCCCAGAATCAAGAAACTGATGGATGAAAAGATGCTAAATGATATTTTACTTTTCGGAGGTGGGATTATTCCTCAGAAAGATATTGACGAGCTTAATAAAATTGGGATCGGAAAAATATTTACTCCAGGTGCTACAACTACTGAAACAGTAGAATACGTAATAAATTGGGTAAACAAAAATAGAAATATATAATCATAAATGGAACCTGTAAAATTTGGGACAGATGGCTGGAGAGCCATTATTGGAGACACTTACACATTTGAAAATGTAAGAAGAGTATCACTTGCTACTGCTAGAACTTTTAAGAACCACACAAACATTAAGAACGGAATTATAATTGGTTACGATACTAGATTTCTAGGAAAAGAATTTGCACATGCTGCTGCTGAAATTTTCGGCAGTGAAGGTATCAAAGTTATGATAACCGATACATTTGTTACTACTCCGACAGTATCATTGCTTTCAAGAGATTTTAATCTGGCTTTTGGCGTAATGATAACCGCTTCTCATAATCCTTTCAAGTATAATGGATTTAAACTAAAAGACTCATTCGGCGGTTCAATGAATCCAGATGAACTAATTAAAGTCGAAGCCGAACTCAAAAATATTAAAACCGTTAATAGATATAGCTCGTTTGATGAACTGCAGAAAAAAGGTGTTATAAAATATTTTAACGGCAGACAGTATTACATAGATAACCTTAACAAAAAAATTGATATAAATATAATAAACGCAGCAAATCTCAAAGTGCTTTACGAAGCAATGTATGGTGCTGGTCAGAATACTATTAATGAATTGATCAATGTTGACCAGTTGCATGCAGAGGTTAATCCATATTTCGAGGGAGGAGCCCCGGAGCCCGTGGAGAAAAATTTATCGCTTGCCTGTAAAACAACAAAAGAAGGCAATTATAATCTTTGTATTGTAACTGATGGTGATGCAGACAGGATTGCAATCATTGACGAAAATGGAGATTTCCTTGATGCACAAAAGACTTTTGCGCTTCTTCTAAAATATCTTCACCAAGTTAAAGGACTTAATGGGATAGTGGTTAGAGGTTTTTCAGCGTCTGAATTAATTAAAGAATATTGTGAAAAGTATAATCTTGTTCTTGAAACTGTTCCCGTTGGATTCAAACATATTTCTAAACGTATGATTGAATCTGATGTTCTAATTGGAGCTGAAGAAAGCGGTGGAATTGGTATCAAAGGGCACTTGCCAGAAAGAGACGGTCTATTTAATGGTCTCTTATATCTTGAAATGCTTGCACAAACAGGTAAAAGCATTTCAGAATTGAAAGCTGAACTTGATGAAGAGTTTGGTAAATATTTCTATAAAAGAATAGATGTTCATACAACAGAAGATCTGAAGAATAAAACACTTGAAGACTGTAAGAAGTTGAAGAAGGGTGACAAGATTGGCGGAAAAGAAATTATTTCTGTTGACCCTCTAGATGGTTACAAGTTTTTCTTTCGAAATGGCTGGATTACAATTCGTGCTTCAGGCACAGAACCCTTATTAAGATTCTATTGTGAGACAAAAGGTGATGATGAGACTCTCGATGTTTTAAACAAAACAATTAATAACTTTAATTTACATTAAGTTTGATGACAAATAAGTTTTTCTTAAGTTGTATCATGCTATTTATTGCGACATATTATGTTTTTTCGCAGAATACTACAACAAATCAATCTCCGACTACACAACAGCAACAACTTCAATTGCAGCAAATGGGTATGCCAGGCAATAAGGACCTGAGGATTAACTCTGATGCTTCGGATATATTAAGTTCATTGAATCAACAACAGTTTCAGAGTTCTCCACATATGACAGTTGTAGTTGATAAAGCAGTAGATCCCAATAAATACATTGTTGGACCTAATGATGTTTTCTCTCTGGGTATTTACGGATATCTTAATCAGCAGATTCCGATAAATGTAAACGTTGAAGGTTCAGTTTTAATTCCAACTGTAGGCGAGGTAAAAGTTGACGGGCTTACTTTGAATGAGGCGAAGAGCAGGGTTATAAAAGCCGTAAAGAAGCGTTATTATTCAAGTGACATAAGTTTCACTCTTGTCACGCCTAAGTCTTTTCTTGTTACAGTTTCAAGTATTGTTCAGAAGAAAATCGAAGTCAATTCCATGAACAGGGTCAGTGACCTTATTACTTATGTTTATTATGATACCGTGAATGTTCAAAGAGCACAATACGATTTCAGCAACAGGTCTGAATTCTTTTTCCCGAGCATATCCCTTCGTAATATCGAAATTATTCATAAAGACGGCAGCGTTGCCAATGTTGACCTTTACAGATATTTTTACACGAATGAAGATCAATATAATCCTTATTTGCAAGAGGGGGATTTTGTAAAAGTACCTCTTGGCTTTCTTTATAAGAATTATGTTACTATTAGTGGTGCTGTTCAACTTCCCGGAGTTTACGAGTATAATAAATCGGATGACCTTGAAGCTATTATAGGTTTGGGCAGAGGGTTCGATTTTAAAGCTAATACAGATAGTATTATTGTTTACAGGACGAATATTGAGACGAAAGAATTTGAAATATTTTATCTGGATTATGAAAAGGATAAAAAATTCAAGATCAGCGAATATGATAGGCTTTTTGTGAAGTACAAAACTGATTATATCCGAAACTTCAGCGTAACCGTACTCGGAGAAGTCAACGTCCCTGGAGTTTATCCTATCATTGAGAAAACGACAAGACTAAAAGATGTTATCGAAATCGCAGGCGGAATGAAAAAAACGGCATATCTGCCTTTATGCATATTGTTCAGGCGATATGACGCGGAATACAATGCAAAAGATACTCTTGAAGTAATGGTTAACATGAGGGCGAATGACCTGATTATTAATGAAAAGGATAAACTTAATTTTGAAAGGGATGTGCGTTCAAGAAGAAACAGGGTTATCGTTGATTTTGAAAAATTATACCTTGAGAATGATACGTCTCAAAACATTGTTCTTGAGGACAAAGATGTTGTATACATTAATGACAATAAGAATATTGTATATGTTTACGGACAAGTGGGAAGCGAAGGTTTCGTCCCTTACAAGGAGGGTGCAGATTATACTTACTATATTGAAAAGGCAGGAGGATATTCGCTTGCTGCGGATGAAAGCAATACAAGAATAATAAAATTCAACACGAGGGGATGGTATAAACCCAAAGACACCAAGGTTGGCTCAGGAGATTTTATTTATGTGCCGAAAGAAACACCCGCCGAATTCAGAGAGAGTTTAACTATCGTTGCAACAATGATCGGAGTGGTGGCAAGCGTTATTACAACTTATTTGCTGATAATGCAGCAGAACAAATAGTTTCTTTAACACAAAAACTTTAATTATAATGTCAGAAAAAACAGAGGATAAGGGATCGGGGCTCAGATTGATAGATTACCTTAATGTATTTTTCAGGTACAGAAAATTCATTCTTTCGTTTACATTAACATTAACGGCCATCACAATCTTTGTAGTCTTTTTCGTAATGGATCCAATTTTTTATTCTTATGCAACAGTGAAGACGACGAGTAAATCCGGAGATATATCAAGCCTTATCGGAGGAGCCGGCCTAACGGGAATGGATTTTGGAGAACTTGCCGGAGGGGGGTCTGTTTACAAGGAACTTGCTTTGTATGACAATATTCTTAACAGCAGAAGATCTCTTGAAGAACTGATTGTAAAGTTCAATATTATTGAGGAAGAAAAGTTTAAGTATATGTACGATGCTTTGAAGTACGTGAGAGAGAATGTAATCGAACTAAAGAAAGACAAGATAGCCGGAACGATGGAAATAGGGGCTTATGACAAAGACCCTAAAAGAGCCAAGGAAATGGTTGAATATCTTGTGAATTCACTGAATAAGATAAACATCGAGCTTAATGTATTAAACGCAAAGAATAACAGGGAATTCATCGAAACAAGATATAATCTGGCAAAAGAAGACCTGAAAAAATCCGAGGACAGCCTGAAGGCATTTCAGGATGTTTTCGGTGTTGCTCCCGACGCCCAGATAAAAGCAGCAGCTCAAATCGGAGTACAGCTTGAAGTAGAGATTAAATCTGAAGAGGTTAAGCTCGAAATAATGAAGAAAATTCTTGCTCCCGACCAGCCCGAAGTAAAACAGCAGGTCGAGAAAGTAAACCTTCTTAAAGCACAGCTAAGCAAAATGAAAAATGAGAGCTCCACAGAAGACATGCTTGCATTAAAAGGCAAACCTGATGTTGCAATAAATTATCTCAGACTTGTTCGGAATATTGAAATTCAAAGCAAGATTGTGACCTTTCTTCTTCCTATGTATGAGCAGTCAAAGATTGAAGAAAACCGGGAGACCCCTTCAGTGCTAATTCTTGATTATCCCTTTGAACCCGATAAGAAAGTAAAACCAAAAAGACTTACTATAACCGTTGTAGTTTTCCTGTTAGCATTATTATCTTCTGCCGGCATTTCGGTCTTATCCGAGAAATGGAAAATATACAGAAACCATCTAGTATCAAAATAACGTTAAACGGGATTGATAAAAGATTCGTCAATAGCAGAAATTGTTTGTTACTTAACTTTATTTTTTAGTTTTCTGGCATTTTCAGGTCTGCCTTTTTCTGCCATAATATTATCCGCAATATATTTTATACACATTGCTCTTTTCGTGATTTTTCTTTTACTGCGATGGGATTTTAAATCGATAGCAATTTTCAGATTCGGGAAATTTAGTCTGGATAATTTGATACTTTTACTTATCAGTTTTATTTTGCTGATTAATGTTTTCTTCTTTAATTTCCAGAGCAACAGCGATGTAAAGAGTATTTTCAAGATTTTATCATATTTCCCTGTTTTCTTTATGTTTGCGGTTTTTATACCAGAAACTCTTTTTGAAAAGCCGCAGAAATTTGAGACATTACTTAATGTCGTAACCGCATTCTCCCTGGCTAACGGCCTATTTGGATGGTTTACATTGCTTGCAGGTTTACAGCAAAACCCTTTTTATCCTGGATATCTGATAGGGTTCTTCAATCATCCTAACGCATCAGGTTTCTCATTCAGCATTGTAATCCCGATTGTAGTATATAAGATGTTTATGAAAAAAGGTAACAGGTTTGTGATGCTTGCACTTTTAGTTTTCTTTCTTATTTCGATGTTGTTTACGTTCTCACGTGCCGCATATATTTCCGCAGGGCTTTCCATTTTGCTGATTTCATATTTTAAGTCGAAAAGGCTGTTCATTATCATGCTTGGAATCAGTTTCATCCTTGTTGTGACAATCTTTGCTGATTTTGCAGCATCTAAAGGCGGTTTAAGTTCGATTTCAAGACTGCTTTTGTTTGTAACAGCTTACGACATGATTGTTGCCGACCCGTTTCATTTCATGTGGGGTTACGGAGTTATAAATTTTTACGATACTTTTACAGCAGAGAAGATGTTTTTGGGCAGCCTGGAAATTGTAGCTGATCCGCATAATTTTATTCTCCTTCTTGGAATTCAATTCGGGATGCTACTTACAACTATGACAGTCGTTTATGCATTGTTCACACTTTTTAAATCTGGATTTTCAATCAAGAAACATCCAAAGGAAAGCCATCACAGGGATTTATTTATTTTCTGTTTTGCTTCTGTTGTAAGCATATTAATGCAAAATCTTTTTGAAGATATATTAATCTATCCCGAATATTTTCTTATGCCTTTGTTTTTGATTTACTACGGATTTCTCGTTAAAGTTTACAAGAGTAATGATTATTTAGAAAAAATTAAGCAATAAGTCATTCTTAAATTAATTAAAATAAGTTCCAGGCTCAGCTTATCGGTTATTACAGGAACAGCGGCATCTATATTGAGGATTAAGCTTTATGCAATCTTTCTCGGACCTGTTGGATTCGGAATTATTTCCCAGCTTTATAATTTTTTCTTGCTGTTTACATCCGTTACAAATTTAGGAGTGCCTGTATCAACAACATCAGAAATATCAAAGCTGCATTCGGAGGGTACTGAAGAGTCCGAAAGTAAAATTGCTTATTATTTTAGGTATATTACTTTGCGGATATTGTTGCTTTCAGTAGTCCTATCGGTATTAGTTATACTATTTTCGGGATATATATCAGATTTTCTCGTTGATGACGGGGCATTTTATTATTTTCTTATCATTATTTTCATTTCGGCTCCTTTCACGATACTTTATTCTATCATGGAAGCATTTCTCAGAAGCTTTAAGAGAATTAATACTATTGTTAATATCAGTGTTATAACTAACATAGCTTCAATTCTTATTTTAATACCGCTGGTATATTTCTGGAATATGACCGGAGTTGGTATTTACCTTCTTGTATTCGGTATATTACCCATGTTGCTTTTTATAATATTCTGCAAGGATATAATTAAAAAGTATATTAAGAGAACCTCGTTTTTACCAAGCAGTGAAGAGAAAAGCCTGATATTTAAAGTCGGGCTTATATCATTGTCATCATCTTTAATACATCAGGGGATCATTATACTTATTCGTAAAATCCTGATCTCGGAGTACGGTTATGAGCAAAACGGACTTTATCAGTCAGTTTTATCGGTATCAATTACTTATTTCAGTATTATTTACATATTTCTGACGAATTATTCACTGCCTAAGCTTGCCGAATGCAGCGATAATGATGCTATTAACTCTGAGCTCAGCAACAACCTGAGGTTTCTTCTACTGATAATAACTCCGATGATGCTGATATTTCTTGGTTACAGGGATATTCTTGTATCATTGCTTTTCAGCAAGAATTTTTCCGGAACGACAAGTCTATTTGTTCCTCAATTTATCGGTGACTTATTCAGGGTAGGGGCTGCGCTTTTCGGTCTTTGGCTTATTCCGAGGAGAAAAATCAAGCAGATAATTATAATAGACGTTATTTTTAATACAATATTCATTTCATCGGTTTACATATTTGTTGCAATACTGAATATGCCCTTAATTTATGTTTCGTACGCATATGCAATGTCTTTCGGGATGCACTTCCTGATGTATTTTGTTTATTCGAGGAATTCTATAGGTTATTCGGCAAACAGGATTATTACTTTGACTTTTTTGTATACGATTCTTTCATTAACGGCAGTTTCATATCTTTCTAATATCAACAGGGAATTATCTTATTATGCGACTCCTTTTATTATAGTTATTTGGTTTTTACTTTCGGTGAATAAGGAAGAGATGTATAAATCTAAGAAAATGATTTATGATTATATTAATAAATATAAATGATGTGATGGTTAATATCATTGCTGATTCATCAACAATAGAAATATCTTTAGCCGGATGAAGAAAAAAACAATATTAATGATTTCACATTCTTCAAATAAGACAGGCGGCGGAGAGTGGGATTTTCAAAGACTTTTAGAGTATTTTCATAATCAGGGATATTATGTGTATTCTGTATTTCCTGATGGCCATAAGGCTGATTATTTCAAAAAACTATCTAATGAATTTCTTGTATTGCCTGATAATATTTTTCCGTTTAATGAATTTAATTTAAGGAAGTATCTGTATTTCTCTTATATTACAATACAGAAATTCACGATTTTGTTTCCATTCTTAAACAGAATAAAGAATAATTTTGACGCTTGTTTCGTGAATTCATCAGCGTGCTTATCGGAAATCCTGGCGTTAGGCATAATGAATATTCCTTATACACTTTCAATTAAAGAGGTAATACATCCTGGTTATGTGAGGAGAGTCATAAATTCATATTACAGAAAGACAAGCAATGACGTAATCGTTATTTCGGAGTTTATACGAAACATTGTTAAGGATGATTTTAAGGGAAAAGAAGTAAGCATCATAAGATCTTCAATTGCGGATGATGATTTGGCCGGGATAAGCAGAAATACTTCCAGGAGTGATAATGAGTTTGTAATTGTGAATTCAGGAGTAATAACACCTATCAAAAATCAGGAATTGCTGATAAAAGCTGCGGCAGGATTAAAGACAGAATCAAATGTAAAGGTTAGTTTTATCGGAAGGATTGAGGATAAAGCTTATTTCGAGAAATTACAAACACTTGCCAAATCGCTGCCAAAAGGGAATATCAAGATTATTTTTGAGGGAGAAGTCAGTAAAAAGCAGGCGCTGGATATGGAATGCAATTCCGATCTTTTAGTCGTTACGTCTAAACATGAAGGAATGTCGTTAGTAATTGCAGAGGGGTTATACTTCAGGGTTCCCGTAATATCTACAAGGACAGGCGTTGCGCTTGAGGTTTTAAAAGACGGTTATAACGGATTTCTTTTTAATGAAAATGATGTTAATAAGTTAAGGGAACTTATAGATGAAATTATTGCAAATAAAGAACTGCGCGAATACATATCGAATAACCAGAAAGATTCTTACGACAAATATTTCAGTTTTAATTACTATTTAAAAGAACACGAACGCATATTATTCAGGAATGGTTAAAACTTCAATAATAATATTGAATTACAATACCGCTGCTTATGCGGAAGAGCTTGTGGGATCATTAGCCAGGAATATCCCGCTTGATGAATATGAAGTGATACTTGCCGATAATAATTCCCCGGAAAAATCATTCCGGGAAATCGGGAAAAAGTATCCGTTCGTAAAGATTCTTGAGTTTGAAAGCAACGAGGGGTTTGCAACGGGAAATAATAAAGCTTCGGAATTTGCTGAAGGCGAATATCTATTGTTCATTAATCCTGACGTATTAATAAACGAAAATAATCTGCACCTGCTTCACGAGTACCTGGAAGCAAATCCTGATACGGGAATTGTTTCAGGGTTAATGGTTGATACTGACAACAAGCCCATATACTGCTTTAATTCATTTCCGGATATAGAATGGGAGATATACCAGTTTGCGGGTACAGGATATGATGCGAAGATAAGGAAACTGCTTTCCCGAGATGAAATCAAATCCAATTCCAATTTTGAAACAGACTGGTTTCACGGAGCATTTATTTTCATAAGCAAGTATAATTTTAAGGCTCTTAAGGGCTTTAATGAAAAGTATTTTATGTATTATGAGGATATTGAATTATGCTATTCAGTAAAGAATAAGCTCGGCCTGAAAAATGTCTGTATTCCCGAAGTGAAATACATACACCACACAAGGGCTACATTCAGCGATGTAAAGAAGGATGATATTTATTACTTTCATATAAACAGGGGGAAGATGATATTTATATCGAATTACGGATTATTTTTAAGAAGCATATTAGAACTAATTTCAATAAGCAGTATAATTTTAAGAATCTTAGTCTTGCCATTCTGGAATAAATACAGGAATTTAAAGAAGCAAAAGTTTGTGCAGTTACTGAAAGTAATACGCCTACATGCAAGCAGTAAATATTTATCTTCAAGCAAATTTGAATATATAAAAAGATGAGAAAACTGAAAATACTGCTGACGCTAAATAACAGCCTGATAAGCGGAATAGAGAATTTTGTGCTTGAGCTTATCAGGAATTCAGATAGAAACAAGTATGAATTTTCGGTAGCAGTGCCTTGTTACGGGCAAATTGTTGAAGTGCTGAAGGAATTGGGAATTAAATATTATATCTTCAACGACAACTGCGTTAAGCCTTATAACCTTAAGGGAATAATAAATATTTTTAAGATTCTATCGAAGAACAAGTTTGACATAGTGCATGCACAGGCCGGAATAGCACCGTGTTTGTTAGGTTCTCTTACAGGTGTGAGAATGAAGATTGAACACAAGCACGGGCTGGATTTTACTGAGGAAGAGAGAAAGAACATGGGTTTTCTCAAAGTAAGGTATGAATCGATTAAAAAGTATCTGGTTGATTATACAATATCCGGGAATGAAAGAGACATATTTTATCTTGTGGACAAGTTCGGGTATAATCGTGAAAAAGTGAAGCTGGTTTACAACGGCGTGAAAGATATATACGGTTTAGCGGAAAGAGAAAGAACTGAAGAAACTGAAGAAACTGTTATTGGCACGGTATGCAGATTAACTTACCAGAAAGCTCCGGAAAATTTTGTGGAAATTGCAAAGATAATTGAAGAGTCGGGAACAGGGAAAAATATCAGGTACGAGATATGGGGAACAGGCGAGCTGCAGGAGAAACTTGAAAACCTTATTGCAAAGTACGGACTTGAAAAGAAAGTATTTCTGATGGGTTATATGCATGACAAGATAAAGACATTCGGCAATTTTGACATATTTGTTCTTACTTCAAGGTACGAAGGAATTCCTTATGTATTGCTTGATTCAATGAGTGCGGGAGTACCTGTTATAGCTACTGACGTTGGAGGAAAGAGCGAGGTAATAGAAACCGGAAGGAACGGTATTCTTCTTCCAAGAAATGAGATTAAACTAATGGCGGATAAAATTATGAAATTGATAGATGACGAGGATTTGAGAAAAAGATTTGCTGCAGAAGCTTATAAGGATTTCAGGAATAAGTGGACGATTGAAAAAACAATTCCCAGAATGCTGGAAGTATATGATTTGATTAAATGATAAATTCATGATACCCAATATTTTTCATCTTATTTACTTTTACAAAGAGAACGTTGAGTTCCCGTTAACACACAGCATAACGGTGAATTCAGTGAGGATGCTGAATAATCCCGACAAGATATATTTTTATTCGGACAGGGCTCCTGAGGGAAAGTATTGGGAAAAGATATCGCCTTATGTAAAACTCGTAAAAGTGAAAGCGCCTAAATACGTATTTGACAGGAAGCTTTATCACTTAGCGCATAAATCGGATGTATTAAGGCTTCAGATACTTTTGGAACAAGGCGGGATATATATTGACATGGATGTGATATGTAAAAAGCCGTTTACGGATCTTCTAAAGCACGACATGGTTCTGGGAAAGCAGGGGAGATGGCGAAAGATGGGGCTTTGCAACGGCGTGATACTTGCCAATAAGGATTCCGAATTCCTTAAACTCTGGTACGATGAATTCAGGAATTTCCGTTCCAAAGGTAACGACAAATACTGGTCGGAAATGTCGGTAAGCAAGCCGAAAGAACTTGCCAAAAAGCATCCTGATTTAATTCACAAAGAGCCGTACAACAGTTTTCATTATCCGTTATACTATCCGTACAGTCTGAGAAGGATATTTGTTCATTGCAATGATTACAAGGATGCTTATTGCCATCATCTCTGGGAGGCTGCATCATATAAAAAGTATCTTTCAAAACTAACCGAGAAAGAGATATTAAAGAAGGATACGACTTACAATATCATAGCGCGCAAGTACCTCTGATATTGAATTTCTTGTTTTCATTTGTTTCTATATTTTAACCATATTTAAACCATAATAAACTCATATGAAACCCGATGTAGTAGTAGTTACAGGCGCCGGAAGGGGAATCGGCCGTTCTGTTTGTATTGAAATTGCAAAGAATGAAGTCCCGCTGCTTTGCATTTCCAAATCTGAATCAGTGTATGATACCGTGAAGGAGGCAGGGAAATATACCAAGGCGGAAAGTATTCAGGCAGATATTGTCAACTTTGATAAAACCACGGAAGAAATAAAGAAGTGGCTTATGAATAATACGTATAAAAGAATCGGCGTTGTTCTTGCGGCTTCGGTTTTAGGAGACAAGTTTGAAGTTGAGAATTTTAATGCCAGGGAATGGAGCGGGGTAATGAATGTGAACCTGACGGGTAACTTCAATGTGCTGGGCGCGCTTCTTCCGAGAATGCTTGAGAATAAGTACGGGAGGATTGTAGCTTTTTCAGGCGGAGGTTCAGCTTATGCGTACCCGATATTCTCGGCTTATTCGGCATCGAAGACGGCAGTTGTAAGGACCGTGGAAAATTTTGCAGAAGTTTTAAAGGATAAAGGTGATTTTGCGATTGCGGCGCTTGCACCCGGGGCGGTGGAAACTGACATGCTGAAAAAGGTGCGTTCGTTTGGTGCAGAGGTAAAGACGACGGTTAATATTTCCGAACCGACAAATTTTGTAAAGGAGTTTATCTTTGCCGACAAGTGTAATTTTTCAGGTTCGTTTGTACATGTGAGGGACGAATGGCCAAAGTTGCTGAATTCAGAAAATCAGCTTTCAGGAAAAGACATGTTTAAACTGAGGAGGATAGAAAAATGAGAATAGAGATTGCAGGCATAGGTTTAATTGGCAAGGAGAGGCTTGCCGCTCTGGACAGATTGAGGAAAGAAGAATTTGATGTAGAGATTACGGGCATATTCGATCCGTACAGCAAGGAGATACAAGCGCTATCTGAAGAATACGGAGTAAATGTTACCGGTTCATTTGAAAAGATGATTGAGGCAAAACCAGACTGGATTTTTATTGCGACGCCGCATGATACTGCGGTTGAGCTAACGAAAAAATCACTCGAAAACAACATTAATGTACTGATAGAAAAGCCGCTGGGAAGGAATTTAAAGGAAGCAAAAGAGATATATGAAATGAGCAGAAGCAAGGATGACGTATGGGTGGGATTTAATTACAGGTTTTTTGACGGAGTGAATGCGCTGCTTAAAGATACTCTGGCCGGGAAGTTCGGGAAGTTAATTTCGATTAATTTTGTACTCGGGCACGGTTCGAGTCCGAATATTAAAGACGGTTGGAAGCTTGATCCTGAAAAAGCCGGAGGTGGATGCCTTATTGATCCAGGAATACATTTTATAGATCTTGCAAGAATATTTACTAAAGGAAACTTAGACATTATTAATGGGATGCTCTGGAATGGATTCTGGAAAACGGGGATTGAGGAGGAATGTCATTTGTTTTTAAATGGAGAAGGGTGTATTATTAACATGCAGATTTCAATAGTGAAATGGAGAAGTACCTTCAGGATTGAAGTGAACGGTGAAGAAGGGTATGGAATTGTCGACGGGAGGAATAGAAGTTACGGAAAACAGACATATATAACAGGAAAGCGCTGGGGATGGCAGAATGCGAAGAGCCAGAAGGATTCAGAATTGCTTATTTGTGATTCTGATGGAGAAGATGTCTTTTATAAAGAAACAAGGGCTTTACTTTTTCCTGATAATAATGATATAATCAAACCTTGTAATCTTATTGAGGGGCTAAAGAATATGGAGCTGTTGGAAAAATCATATATGAGAAGCAAGTACGTTACGAAATAAAATCAAATTATAATGTAAGAAAATTATTCAGCAGCCAAGAGTGAATGATGACGGAATGCGAAAATAATGCAGATCCAGGTATTGTATAGTAGGACACTATTTTATGCTGAAGAATGACAGAGGTTTGACGTATTTTATAATGTATTCAAGTTGTCTTGAGGCTGTATTCAAGATACATTCAAATTATGTAATACACTGTTTTTACAAATATTATATGTCTTGAAACGTGAGTTAATTCATTCCTATTATTAAAAAATAAAAGAAATTTTCAATTTGTTCCTTTGATTCTTCAAAAAATTCTTAATTTAAACAGAATTTATTTGAATTTGATATTGAAAAAAGCCAAGCAATTATTCTAGTAAAGCAGTTTTAAAATCCTGATTTTTAAGTAGTTTTGCGTTGAATAAGTATTTATAAATGGGTAAATTAAAAATTGTTTTTAAAATAATATTTCCGCTTAAATAATCTTGATGGACAAGGATTCTGTATCAAAAATACCAGCTATTAGCATAATTTTACCAACGTATAATCGTCGAAAATGGTTAAAAAAAGCGATAGACAGTGTGGTAAATCAATCGTTTACAGATTGGGAAATGCTTGTTGTTGACGACGCATCAAGTGACGGAACAGAAGAAATGATGGCGGAAATTACACGAAGGAATTCGAGGATAACGTATCATAGGATACCAATAACATCCGAGCCTGGGATAGCAAAATTTTTAAATTATGGAATAAAAACGGCGAAGGGTAAATATATAGCCAGAATTGATGATGATGACCAGTGGAGTTGTAAGAATAAATTAAAAATTCAATTCGATTTTTTCGAAAAGAATGCAGATTATGTTCTTATCGGTGGTGGAGTGATTGTGATTGATGAGAATGAAAATGAATTATACAGATACTTTGAGAATGAAACCGATGTTGAAATCAGGAATAAAATATTGTATGCAAATCCGATGTCTCATCCATCAGTAATGTTCAGGCGTGATACTGCACTTAAAATTGGTGGTTATAGAACATTAGAGTTCGCTGAAGACTGGGATTTTTTCCTAAGAATGGGTAAGGAAGGAAAGCTTTACAATTTTAAGGAATATTTTGCTTACTATCAGATGGCTCAACAAAATAATTCTCTCCGCAATCAAAAAGGACTTGCTAAGGCAATACTGAAGTTAATAAAAGTATATAAGAATGATTATCCGAATTACAGGACTGGTGTTTTAGTAAATTATTTTCAGTATCTTCATTCTTTTTTACCTTTATCATTCAGAATGAGTACTACAAATTACCTGAAGTATATAAAACGAAAATATTTTTAGCATGAATTATTTTATAGCAGGAGGCGCGGGTTTTATAGGAAGTCATTTAGTTCGAAAAATTCTCAAAGAAGAAAGCGAATCTTTGGTAACAGTATTTGATAATTTCACTTCAGGGCAGATGTGGCACCTTGAAGAAGTAATAGATGATGCGAGGCTTAACATCATAAAAGGAGATATAAAAGATATAGATATGCTTGTTGATGCAATGAAAAAATCAGATTGTGTTTATCATTTCGCATCAAATCCAGATATATCAAAAGCAATAACTCAACCAGACATCGATTTTTGGGAAGGTACATATTTAACGAATAACATACTTGAAGCAGTACGAAGAAATGGTGTACCGAAGCTAATATATGCTTCAGGAAGCGGTGTTTACGGCGACGTTGGATATGTTGAAACAGATGAAGATTATTCACCGATGGTACCGATATCCACTTATGGAGCCAGCAAGCTTAGCGGAGAGGCATTAATAAGTTCATATTGTTTTATGTTCGGGCTTAATGCTGCGGCATTCCGTTTTGCAAATGTTGTCGGTCCAAATCAAACACACGGTGTTGGATTTGATTTTATTAATAAACTAATTAAAAATCCTGTTGAACTCGATATTCTGGGTAATGGTACGCAAAGCAAATCTTATATATATGTTTATGATGTATTAAATGCAATCAGACTTGTTGAGACAAGATTCCTACATGGATATTCGTATTTTAACGTAGCGACGACTGATTATATAACTGTAAAAGAAATTGCGGAATTAGTACTTGATGTGATGGGGTTGAAAAATACAAAATTAAACTTTGGAGATGGTGATAGAGGTTGGAAAGGAGATGTACCTATCGTCCGATTAAACTCAGAAAAGATTAGAAATCTCGGTTGGAAAAACCAGTTCAATTCAAAACAAGCAATTTTTGAGTCTGTTTCACAGATGTACAATAAATTAAAGAATCAATGATCCTTTCAAAAGCACCTGTAAGACTTTCGATGGGCGGAGGTGGAACTGACCTTGCATCTTATTACAGAGAATACGGGGGTTTTCTACTTGCGACATCGATTAATAAATTTGTGTATATACTTCTAAACAGAAGGTTTGAGGAAAACTTCCGTCTTTCGTATTCAAAAACAGAGATAATAAACACGATAGAAGAAATTGAGCATCCAATATTCAGAGAATCAATCAAGTACGTAGGAATAGAAGGCAAGGTTGAGATTGTTTCCATAGCCGATGTTCCTTCAAACTGCGGGCTTGGAACATCATCGACTTTTACTGTAGCATTATTGAATGCATTATATGCATATAAAAGGGATTATATAGGAATTCATAAGCTTGCAGAATCTGCCTGTCATATTGAAATAAATGTTTTGAATGAACCGATCGGCAAACAAGACCAATATGCATCGGCATTCGGCGGGTTTAATGCTTATTATTTTGAAAAAGACGGTACAGTGAGGGTTGAGCCGCTGCGTATTAAAGAGGAAATGATGATAGAACTTCAGAACAATATATTTTTATTTTATCTAAATAAAAACAGGTCGGCGAGTTTAATTCTTAAAGAGCAGAATGAAAAAAGCATGAAAAATGACAAAGATACAATCGAGAAACTTCACAAAATAAAAGAAATAGGACTTTACACAAAGAAAATTCTTGAAGATGGAAAAATTAATGAGTTTGGTGAGGTACTGCACAATCACTGGCTGACGAAGAAAGGACTTTCAAACAAAATATCTGATCCTTTTATAGATGAGGCATATGATATAGCATTGAAAAATGGGGCACTCGGTGGAAAGGTGGTAGGAGCAGGCGGCGGTGGTTTTTTACTTTTATATTGTCATAAAAATAAACCGAAATTAATAGATGCTTTAAGGAATTACGGTTTGAAGCCTACATGGTTTTCCTTTGAATTTGAAGGAGCCAAGAAAATATTTTCCGCTTGATGTCAATAAAAAATACTTTAGTCATACTAGCAGGTGGTATGGCGACAAGGCTCTATCCGGTTACACTTACGATACCAAAATCTCTAATTGATATAAATGGTGAACCATTTATCAATCATCAGTTAAAATTAATCGAGCAAAATGGAATAAAAGAAGTAGTTTTATGTCTTGGGAATCTAGCAAAACCAATTGAAGATTTCTTGGGAAATAAGTATGGCAATTTTGTAAATCTCAAATATTCATATGATGGTGTTTCACTTCTTGGAACTGGCGGAGCAATAAAAAATGCTTTCCCTTTGCTATCCGATCCGTTTATGGTATTGTACGGAGATTCTTATTTGGATATTGATTACATTGAAATTCTGAATTATTTTAATGATTTTAATAAATTAGGCTTGATGTCCGTTCTAAAGAATCAAGGAAAATGGGATAAAAGTAACATTATTTTCAGAGACGGTAAAATCATAAAATATGATAAACAGGAGGACCCTGAATTTGATTATATAGATTATGGATTTAGTATTCTGAGGAAAGATGCTTTTAATGATTACTTAAATCAAAACTGTTTTGATTTGAAGGACATTTTCAAAAATCTGATTAAAAAAAATCAATTGTTAGGTTTTGAAGTTCACAAAAGATTTTACGAAATAGGTTCTTTCGAGGGCATAGAAGATTTAAAAAATTATTTGAAAAGTAAGCAAATATAATTTTATTGGAAAAATACATTGAAAATTATTTTGAAGAAGTAAAAGAAGTTGCTTCTTCAATTAGGAAAGAGAATATTGAAGGTATTGTTAAGGACTTGAAGTATGTAAAAGATTCAGGAGGTCGTTTATTTATACTTGGTGTCGGAGGCAGTGCGGCAAATGCTTCACATTCTGTTAATGACTTTAGAAAAATTTGCGGTATTGAATCTTATACTCCTACAGATAATGTATCTGAGTTGACTGCCCGTGTCAACGATGACGGTTGGGAAACTGTATTTGTAAAATGGTTAGAAACAAGTAAATTAAATGATAAAGATGGAATATTAATTCTATCAGTTGGAGGTGGCAATGCCGAAAAAAATATCAGCGTTAATCTTATTAGGGCAATTGATTTGGCAAAAAAAATGAATTCCAAAATAATGGGAATTGTCGGTAAGGATGGGGGTTATACTTCAAGAAATTCTACGAGTTGTGTTATTATTCCTGTAATTAGCGAAGGCAGTATAACTCCGCATTCCGAATCTTTTCAGTCAGTTGTTCTTCATTGTATTGCAACACATCCTGATTTAAAAGTAAACGAAATGAAATGGGAATCAACAAAGTAACCAATAATCTATGATGAATTTAAAAATAAAGATATTCAGCGACGGTGCGGATGTCATTGAAATGGAGAAAGCCTCTAAGCTTGGCATTATAAGCGGTTTTACGACAAATCCTACACTCATGAAGAAAAGCGGGATTACAGATTATGAGAAATTTGCAAAAGAAGCGATTAAAAATGTAAATAATCTTCCTATTTCATTTGAAGTATTTTCTGATGATTTTGAAAGCATGGAGAAAGAAGCAATTAAAATATCGAGTTGGGGTGAAAATATTTACGTGAAAATTCCTGTTACAAATACTAAAAGAGAATCTTCTGTTGATTTAATAAAATCCCTTGATAAAAGAGGCATTAAACTTAACATAACAGCAATATTAACTTTGAAGCAGGTGCAAGATTTATTTGACAATCTTAATGAAAATTCAAAGTCAATTATTTCGGTTTTTGCAGGTAGGATTGCTGATACTGGAGTTAATCCCATTCCTATCATGAAAGAGGCAAAATCTATACTTGCTCCAAAACGCAATCTTGAACTTCTTTGGGCAAGTTCTCGCGAACTACTTAATATTTTTCAAGCACAGGATTGTGGATGCGATATTATTACTGTTACAAGCGATTTACTGAAAAAATTAAACATGGTAGGTATGGATCTTGGTGATTTATCTCTCGATACTGTGAAAATGTTTTATAATGACGCTAAAACAGCGGGCTATAAGATTCTTTAGTAATTTTAAGAAAATACTTTGTCCTCGAAAAAAGAATTAATACTGTTATTAATTTCAGATATAATATTTGTAAACCTTTCCTGGTCTATATATTACTACATTAGAATTGAAAGTGGATGGATTATTTTCACAAATCCACCTTCATTCTGGGCACCGATGTTACTCATTTTTGTTTACTGGTTATTCATATTTTATATTGCAGGTTTATACAGACATTGGTTTGTTAGATCCCGTTTCGACGAATTTACAACGCTCTTTCGCGCAATTAGTTTAGGCTGTTTTATACTTTTCTTTGCAATATTTCTTGATGATTATTATAAAGAAGCACAGATTGTATCGAGATTTTTGATAATTATTTATTGGGCTTTACTTATATTTTGGGTGTCACTTGGAAGGATGATTATTCGTGGATTTCAGTTAAGGATGCTTAAAAAAGGATTTGGTCTTAGAAATACACTAATAATAGGTACAGGAGAGAAAGCAAATGAAGTGAAGGATCTCATATATACTTACCCCAAATTAGGATACAAATTCGCAGGATTCATTAGTGTTAATGATAAAATAGAAAGTTTTGAAGAAATCGGTCTGCTTTCAGATTTAAGTTCTGTAATTCAAAAGAATGATATTGTTGAAGTTATTATAGCATCAGATCAAAAATACGAAGAGCTTGTTATTTCAACTTTAAATATTTGTTCAGACTTGAATGTAAATGTCAAAATTGTACCCGGAGTTTATGAAATCGTAAGTGGTATGGTTAAATCAGAGCAAGTACATGGGATTCCGTTGGTTGAAGTGAAAACAGAATTGATGCCTTTCACATCAACAATAATCAAGCGTCTATTTGATTTAGTTTGCTCTTTAATTATAATAATAGTTATATCCCCGCTGCTGTTTATCGTGTCAATAGTTAATCTATTAATTTACAAAAAGATTTTTGATGTTGATAAAAAAGTAGGAAAAAGATCTAAAACCTTTAATAGTATAAAATTTCTAACTAACGATAAAGGATTTGACAAATTGTTATCAAAGTTGTGGATTAATGAAATGCCCCAATTATTGAATGTTATTCTTAATAAAATGAGTCTGGTAGGACCTGAACCCGAACGCCCTGAGATTGTAAAAAAACTTTCTTCGGAAATACCTTATTTCTCAAGACGTATGAAAGTAAAACCTGGTATTACAGGATGGGCTCAGATTAAACAAAAATCTTATTACACATCTGATGATTATAATAAAAAATTGCAATATGATTTCTATTATCTTGAGAATATGAGCTTACTGCTTGATTTTAAAATAATTCTTAACACATTAATTTTGATATTTAGTTTTAGGGGAAAATAAATGAAACGTGTACTCGTAATAATACCCACATACAATGAATCTGAAAATATACTTAAGATAATTCCTGAAGTATTAAATAAAACTACTCCTGATTACGAATTTAATGTGCTGGTGGTTGATGATAATTCACCAGACGGAACAGCGCAAATGGTTGAGAATTTGAGTAATCCTAATGTATTTGTATTAAAAAGGGAAAAGAAAATGGGTCTTGGTACTGCCTACATTGCTGGTTTTAAATTCTCTATTCAAAATAAGTTTGATTATGTTTATGAAATGGATGCCGATTTCTCCCATGATCCCAAATACCTTCCTGAATTCTTAGCAAAAATGGAAGAGGGGTATGACCTTGTTGTAGGTTCTAGATATATTAATGGTGTATCTGTAGTGAACTGGCCCATAAGAAGATTATTTCTTAGTTACTTTGCAAACATTTATACAAGGATTATTACAGGTCTAAAAGTTCATGATACCACCGCTGGATTTGCGTGTTATGTCGTATCCAAACTTTCTCAAATCGATCTGGATAATATCAAATCAAACGGCTATTCATTCCAAATTGAAATGAAGTTCAAGTATTACAAAAAGAAATTTAGAATAGCTGAAATTCCAATACTTTTTATTGATCGCAGAGCAGGCCATTCAAAAATGTCCAATAAAGTTGTTTATGAAGCATTTTTTGTAGTCTGGAAACTGAAAATTAAATCGATATTTGGTAAACTCTGAACAAAAAATTTGACATATCGGTAATCATTGTCAATTATAATGTAAAGGATTTAGTTGACAACTGTATTTCATCTGTTTATAAAGCCTCAAAAGGATATGACATACAAATATTTTTAGTTGATAATCACTCAGTTGATAACAGCTTTGAGTTTATCACATCTAAATACCCAGATGTTATAGGAATTTATAACAATAAGAATATCGGTTTCGCGAAAGCTAATAACATTGCATTAAAAAAGGCTGAAGGTGAGTACATTCTGGTTCTAAATCCGGATACAATTCTTGAAGAGGGGACTTTTGATAAGCTGATAGAATTCTACAAAGCTAACCCCGGTATAGGAGCTGTATCTTCCAAATTAATTCTTCGAAATGGAAAACTCGATAGTGCTTGCCGTAGAAGTTTTCCCACTCTTTCTGCTGCTTTACCTAGAATACTGGGACTCTCAAGACTTTTTCCTAAATCTAAACTCTTTAGTAGATATAACCTAACTTATCTGGATGAAAATGAAGTCACCGAAGTCGATTCTATATGTGGTGCTTTTATGTTTATGAAAAAGGATGTACTGGATATAGTAGGATATTTCGACGAAGATTATTTTATGTATGGTGAGGACATAGATTTATGTTACAGAATTAAAAAAGCAGGTTACAAAATATTTTATTATCCCAAAGTCACTACTATCCATCTTAAAGGTGAAAGTACCAGTAAAACAAAGTTTTCATACGTAAGTAATTTTTACGGTGCCATGTCTATCTTTGTAAATAAAAATCTTAAATCCAGTTCAAGAATTTTATCTTATTTGTTGAAGTTTGGTATATTTCTAAGATCTTTAATTTCCTACACTAAAAGAAGTCTTAAGATTATTTATCCCGTTTTAATTGATGCTGCATTTCTATTCTTGTCATTTCTCCTATCTGTTTATTATAGGTTCCATATTTTCCCGAATAAATATTATATTTTTATTATTTCCGTTTATATCCTTATTTGGTTATTAATAATGGGATTATTCGGTATATACCTAAGAAAATTTCGCCTATCAATTTTTAAAACTTTTAATGCAATTTTTGTCGGTTTCTTCGTTAATTCTTCTATTACTTACTTCCTTAAAGAGTATGCATATTCAAGAGAGGTTATCCTTACTTCTACATTATGGGCACTATTATTTTTATTGTCATGGAGAGCTGTTTTAAAAATAAAAAACTTTTTCGTTGAAAAAAACATTTTACTCAATAAAGTTAATCTCTTAGTTGTTAGTAAGAATAAGTTGACCAATACAATTGAAGAAAAGTTTAATTCAAGACATAATATTACCTATTATGATCACGATGGAAGAGAGCCTGACTTTGAAGATTTAAAAGAAACAATTATTATAAAAAATATTAATGAAGTGGTTTTTTCTGGAGAAAATGTCGAGTCCAGAGAAATTTTTAGGTTAATGTGGACCTTCAAAGATAAAAATATTAAGTTTAAAATTGTTCCGTCAGGAAATGAACTCATATTATCAAAAATTCGAGGAGATATCGATAATCTGTCATTAATTGAAATTGAATATAATATTAACAATAAATTGAATATATTTTCAAAGCGGTTGTTTGATATCAGTCTTTCTTTTGTTCTATTAATTCTTGTGTACCCGTTTGCTTTTATCTATTCAAAAATTGTAGGTACAAAGAATTCAGTAGGTATAAATAAGCTTTTATCATTACCGTATGTTTTCACTGGGAAATATAGTTTTGTTGGTGTTCCCATTTGGTATGATGATTATGATTATGATTATCTTGGTAAAAAAGGTTTAACCGGTATGATTCAACTTTACGGTTCGGAGATTCATAATAAGGAAGAAGAAAATAATTATTTGATTTTCTATGCAAAGAATCAATCTTTACAATTTGATATTGAAATCTTATTAAAAACTTTTATTACAATTATTAAAAAATAAATTATGGTACTGGAATTTGAAAAACCAATTTTAGAACTTGAGCAGAAAATTGATGAGATGAGGAAAATGGCTGATAGTCTTGATATCAGTGACGAAATAAATCGTCTTGAAAGCAAGGTCAATGAGCTCAGGAAGAATGTTTTTGATAATCTTACCCCATGGCAAATCGTTCAGCTTGCCAGACATCCGAACAGACCCTATACTCTCGATTATATCTATCTTATGACTGAAAACTTTGTCGAGTTTCACGGTGATAGAAACTATAAAGATGATAAAGCAGTTGTTGGCGGGTTTGCTACTTTAGGAGACCAAACCGTTATGATAATTGGTCAGCAAAAAGGTAGAGATACAAAATCAAATCTTTACAGAAACTTCGGTATGATGAATCCCGAAGGCTATAGAAAAGCGTTACGTTTAATGAAACTTGCTGAAAAGTTTGATAAGCCGGTTATTACATTATTAGATACTCCGGGTGCATTCCCGGGCATTGAAGCCGAAGAGCGCGGTCAGGCTGAAGCTATTGCGAGAAACCTGATTGAAATGTCACGACTTAGAGTCCCAATGATTGTTATAATAATTGGAGAAGGAGCATCTGGCGGGGCTCTTGGTATAGGCATCGGTGATAGAATCCTTATGCTTAAGTATTGCTGGTACTCCGTAATTTCACCTGAATCATGTTCCTCGATTCTCTGGAGAAGCTGGGATTTTAAAGAACAGGCTGCGGAAGCTTTGAAGCTTACTGCAAGCGATTTACTGAAACTTGGAATAATTGATAGAATAATAGATGAACCAAGCGGGGGTGCACATAGAAACCATCAGGAAGCTGCGAACATTCTAAAATCAGCTCTTATCGAAGAACTTGGTGAGGTCAGAAAAATAAGGAGGGATAAACTTCTTGATAATAGAATAAAGAAGTTTGAAAAAATGGGATTCTGGAAAGAATAACAAATTATGTCAGTCTCCGATAATTCTAAGTTTATTATCAAAGGTGTTAAACCTTTGAATGGTTCTGTCAAAGTATCGGGTGCAAAAAATTCGGCTACTAAGCTTATGATTGCCTCTATGCTTTCAGATGAAAAATCTTTTTTCAACAATTCTCCTAATGAAATCAGTGAACTCGGAGTTACTATTGACCTTTGTAAAATCCTCGGTAGCAATATTGTACAGTCCAAAGATAATCTTGAAATTCAAACCCCTAAAATTAATACATTTGAGATTCCTTCTGACTACGGTAATGTTAACAGAGTTTCTATACTTACTGCAGGTGTATTACTTCATAGAAACGGGGAAGCCAGAATTCCGATTCCCGGTGGATGCAAAATTGGTTCACGTCCTGTGAACTTTCACATTGAAGGTCTTAAAAAGCTCGGTTGTTCAGTTGAAACGTTCGATTATTTCTATCATCTCAAAGCTGATAACCTTCATGGTAATAACATTCACCTTGAATATCCAAGCGTTGGTGCTACTGAAAATATTCTTATGGCTGCTACTCTTGCTAAAGGTAGAACTAATATTTTCAATGCTGCTATCGAACCTGAGATTTACGATTTAATAAAGTATCTGCAAAAAATGGGTGCTATAATAGAAATCAACACTGATAGAAAAATTACAATTGAAGGCGTTGATAAACTTTATGGTGCTAATCATACTGTTATTCCAGATAGGAATCAGGCAGCTTCTTTTGCTGTTGCAGGACTTGTAACGAAAGGAGATATTTTTGTTGAGAATGCTGTTCAAGATGATTTAATTACTTTCTTGAATACAATTCGCCGTGTTGGTGGAGAGTTCGAAGTTAAAGAAAACGGTATAAGATTTTTCTACACAGGACCCTTTAAACCTATTGCAATTGAAACTAACGTACATCCCGGTTTTATGACAGACTGGCAGCAGCCTCTTGTAATTCTACTAACGCAGGCAAAAGGTATTTCCATAGTTCATGAAACAGTGTATGAAAAACGTTTTGGATATGTTACCGAACTTAATAAGATGGGCGCTGAAATAGAATTATATAACACGTGTCTCGGCGGTCTTACATGCAGATTCGCAAATCAGGAATATTATCACAGTGCGGTTATTAAAGGACCGGTTTCTTTGCATGGTGCAGAAATTGTCGTTCCTGATCTGCGTGCAGGTATGTCATATCTTATCGCTGGTTTAATTGCCGAAGGAGAAACTGTAATAACCGGTATTAGATTCATAGATAGGGGATATGAAAACATTGATAATAAACTAAGGAATTTAGGTGCTGATATTAAACGCGTTTAACTTAAAATAATTTTTCTATGACTAACAAAGAAAAGATAGAAGAACTAAAGAAAAAACGACAGGAGGCGATGCTGGGAGGAGGACAAAAAAGCATTGACTCTCAGCACAAACGCGGTAAGCTGACTGCTCGTGAAAGAATTCATCTGCTTCTCGATCAGGGTACTTTTGAGGAGATGGATATTTTTGTAAGACATCAGAGTCGTGATTTTGGCTTAGAAAAAACACGTTATTATACTGATGGTGTTATTACTGGTGTTGGAAAAATTCACGGACGTAACGTTGCTGTCTTTTCTCAAGATTTTACAATCCTTGGAGGCTCTCTCGCTGAGTACTATGCGAAGAAGGTTGTTAAAATTATGGACCTTGCTATGAAAGTTGGAATGCCGGTTATTGGTATCAATGATAGCGGTGGTGCTCGTATTCAGGAAGGTGTTCTATCACTCGCAGGTTATGCGGATATTTTCTTGCGTAATACTCTCTCGAGTGGCGTGGTTCCTCAGATATCTGCTATTGTAGGTCCATGTGCAGGCGGGGCTGTTTACTCTCCGGCTATTACTGATTTCATTTTTATGGTTGATAAAATTTCTCACATGTTTATTACAGGTCCAAATGTTATTAAAGCTGTTACTAATGAAGACGTTACTTTCGATGAACTCGGCGGTGCTAATACACATGCCATTAAAAGCGGAGTCAGCCATTTTACATGTGAAAATGAAATCGATTGTTTCGAAAGAATCAGAAAGCTTATGTCCTATCTGCCTTCGAATAATATGGAGCTTCCGCCGATGATGGATTTCGATGAACCGGAATATGATTTAAGCCACCTCAATGAATTTGTCCCGGATAATCCTAATAAACCTTATGATATGAAAGATATTATAAATAGGGTTATTGATAAAGATTCTTTCTTTGAAGTACATAAAGATTATGCAGAAAATATTATCTGTGGATTCGGTAGAATAAATGGTCGTTCAGTCGGTATTGTTGCAAATCAACCTCTCGTACTTGCAGGCGTTCTGTGCCTTAATTCATCTATAAAGGGTGCACGCTTCGTTCGATTTTGTGATTCATTTAATATCCCATTGCTTGTGTTTGAAGATGTACCGGGATTTCTACCGGGTACTGACCAGGAATGGCGTGGCGTTATTAGGCATGGCGCAAAACTTCTTTATGCATTTTGTGAAGCCACAGTTCCGAAAATTACCGTTATAATCCGCAAGGCTTACGGTGGTGCTTATGATGTTATGAACTCAAAGCATGTAAGAGGTGATGTGAACCTTGCATGGCCTTCTGCTGAAATAGCTGTCATGGGGGCAAAAGGAGCTGCTGAAATTATTTTCAGAAAAGAACTTCTTGCTGCCGAGGATAAGCAAAAACTTCTTGATGAAAAAATCAATGAGTTTAATTCAAAATTCTGCAATCCTTACATCGCTGCCGAAAGGGGATTCATTGACGATATAATCGAACCAAAAGATACACGGAATAAATTAATTACATATTTCGAACTTATCGAAAACAAAGTAGATTTCAACCCGCGCCGTAAGCACGGAAATATTCCATTATAAAAATTATAAACGGGAGCTTGCCTCCCGTTTATAATTTTAATTTCTTATACTAATATTTGTTTTTCTTTGCTTGATTATCTTGGTGGCTAAATGCTTTGCTTATTAGTAAAAAATCTGTAAGTATCTGCAAAATTCCTGCTTCCTTAATTTTCCTTGTTCTTTTAACTCCTCTAATTCTTCCATGGATTTAGACTAATATCTTTAAACCAAATTTAATTATATAAAATCCTTTTTCATTTCTTATTTAATAATAAAAAAACTTTTTAAATTAGAATAATATTATTATTAAGTACGGGGAAAGTGCGCACAAAGTGCGCATGAAGTGCGCATAAAGTACGCATAAATAATACTTTTTGAATTATGCTATTACAATCAAGTATCACATTACCTCATTGAATTGAATGTCCTCCTGTATTTCGGTAATTTACTTATAACAATGGAAAATCAACAGCCCAATAAGAGTAAATACGAATCAATAAAGAATTTTTTATTCAAACCCATAATAAAAACCGATTCGAACTTCTTTAAATACTCGGGTTTGGGCGTTCAGCTTTCTGTTACGATTATAGTCTTTCTTTTTGCAGGGCTCTGGCTCGATAAATACTTTGAAACTAAATTCATATTCACGTTTGTGTTTGTATTTCTGGGATTTGTCGGCGTATTTTACAAAATTTTTGCAGTCCTGAAAGAACTCGACGCCGAAAAGAAACAAAAGTCTAATGATGGAAATAAAGAATAACTACTTCAGAAACTATACGATATTCGTTTTACTAATTTCGATTATAACCCTCGCTGCCGTCTATTTTTGGCAAAAATCAGGCGGAAATATAGAGTTCAAATCGGTTCTCGCCGCCGCGGTCATAAATGTACTGAATTCGATTATCGGATTCCGGATTATATTGGGCTCAATCGAAAGCAAAAACTCCAAACAATTCATGGTTGCGAGTCTCGGCAGCATGACAGCAAGACTATTCATAGTGCTGATAATGATATTAATAGGGCTATTGTTATTTAATTTTAATAAAAAATCATTTATATTTGCACTGTTTTGTTATTATTTTTCATTTCTGACATTAGAAACAATTTTTTTGATAAAAAGAATAAACGTAAGAAAGAGAGCTTGAAAATTATTAAGTTTTTTCAAATAAGCTTATTGCTGCTTGCTTTTTTGGTTACAGGATTATCGGGCAGGCTGATTGCCAGCGAGCCAGATAATGAAGATGAAGACAAGCTTGATATTGTTGAGAAAGTAGTCGATCACGATTATGTTGACTTCTATTTCCTTGGCAAGTTAGAGCTTCCTCAGATTCCTCCTGTCACAATTGCAGGTATAACTTTCGATTTCTCAATCACGAAATCGTTGTTCATGATGTTTCTTTCTACTACAGTTTTATTCTTAGTCCTGAAACGCGCAGCTTCTTTAAATACCAAAAATCCCGCCCCAAAAGGTGCAGGAAATTTTATCGAAGTTATTGTTATTTTCATGCGCGATGAGGTTATTCTTCCAAACATGGGAAAAGAAGGGCTTAAAATGCTCCCTTTTTTCCTGACACTGTTCTTCTTCATACTATTTGCAAATCTCATTGGCTTGATTCCGTTTATGGCTCAGCCAACTAAAAATCTTAGTGTTACCACAGGGCTTGCACTTGTAACATTCGGAATGATACAGATAAACGGCATGAAGAAAAACGGAGTATTTGGATACTTAAAAGGACTTGTCCCTCATGGTATCCCGGCTTTTGTGCTTCCTATTATGATTATTGTGGAGTTTATCGGTCTGTTTACAAAGCCGTTTGCGCTCCTAATGAGGTTGTTTGCAAATATTGTTGCTGGATCAATTATTATACTTTCGCTTATTGGTTTGATTTTTATAATGAACTGGGCAGGCGTTGTAATTGCAATACCTTTCACATTGTTCATTTATTTTCTTGAATTGTTTGTAGCATTGCTGCAGGCATATATTTTTACGATGCTGTCAGTCATATTCATAAATATGGCTATGCATCAGGAGCACTGATTATTCATATTAGTTAAATAAAATAATTTAAAGGAGTAAAATTCATGGATTTATCATTAGCATTTCTTGCAGCAGGTATCGGAGCCGGTTTAGTAGTTATCGGAGCAGCTCTTGGTATTGGTAAAATTGCAAGTGCGGCTATGGACGCAAGCGGCAGAAACCCCGAAGCTCTCGGCGATATTAGAACTTCAATGATTATCGCAGCAGCACTTATTGAAGGTGTTGCACTATTCGGACTGGTTATCTGTATTCTGTTAGCTATTAAGAGCTAATCTTATTTTAAATATTAAACTCTAAAATGACACTTATTTTATTAAATAATTTGTTGTTTGGTATTATTTTAAGCGGGGATAAACCTTCTTTGCTTTCCGTCAATCCGGGACTGATTATCTGGACGATTATTGTCTTTGTCATATTTCTTTTCTTATTAAAGAAATTTGCATGGGGACCGATTATTAAAGCCCTTAATAAACGCGAGCAGATTATTAAAGAAGCGCTTGAAAATGCCGAAAAGCAAAATAAAGAATCTGCTGAGCTTATCGAACAGAACAAGAAGGTTATTGCAGAGGCAAATTCTCAGGCTTCAAGAATTATAAGCGAAGCTAAAGATATTGCAGTTAAGATGAAGGATGAGATTGTCAGCAAAGCAAACGAAGAGTCCAACAAGAATATTGAGAAAGCAAAGCAGCAGATTGAAGCAATGAAGGTGTCAGCACTCGAAGAAATGAGAGGGGATATAACCGATATCGCTTTTAAAGCCGCAGAAAAAATTCTCTCCAAGAATCTTGACAGAGAAAAACAGATGGACCTAATTAATGACTTTATGTCTAAAATACCAAAGAACTGAAGCAGGTAGTTATGGCAAATAAATTAACTTCAAGTTATTCAGATTCTTTGTACGAGGCAGCATCTAAAGACAATATTCTTAACGATGTAGCAGCAGATTGTTCTGCTCTGCTTTCTTTAATCGCTGAAAGCGGAGAACTTAACATAGTCTTGGATAGCCCTGTGATAAGCAAGTTCAAGAAGATAGCCATCGTTAATTCATTGTTTAAGGGAAAGGTCAAAGACCTTACTTTAAACCTTATCTTGCTTGTAATAAAGAACCGCAGGGAATCATTTCTGAAGTTAATCCTTGAAGGTTTTCTTCATATAAAAGATGAAAAGGATGGTATCATCAAACCTGTTTATACAACAGCTATAGAACTTAAAGAAGATGAAAAAATTATATTGAAGAAAGAAATTGATACGATAACGAGTAAGAATTCAATACCATCGTTTGAAGTGAAACCGGAACTAATCGGAGGTTTTACGTTAAACATAGGCGATTCTATTATTGATGGAAGTGTGAAGAGACAACTTGAACTGATGAGAAAATCACTAAAATAAAAACGAATTTTAACAGGAGATATATTTTAATATGAATGTAAAAGCAGGCGAAGTATCCGCTGTAATATTAAAGCAGCTTTCGGGCTACGAAAATGAAGTTGATATTTATGATATCGGAACCGTTCTGTCGGTTGGTGATAACGTCGCGAGAGTTTATGGCCTCTCAAAATGTCAGGCGAGTGAGCTTATCGAATTCCCGCATGGAGTGTTCGGTGTAGCCCTAAACCTTGAAGAGGACAACGTTGGCTGCGTTCTTTTCGGTGAAGTTCACCTTGTAAAAGAAGGAGACACGGTTAAAAGAACCGGCAAGATTATCTCTATTCCGGTTGGTGAAGCAATGCTCGGACGTGTTATTAACCCTCTTGGTCAGCCGCTCGACGGTAAAGGCGATATTGCAGCAGAAATGTTTGCCCCTATCGAAAGAAAAGCGCTCGGCGTTATTCAAAGACAGCCTGTTAAAGAACCTCTGCAAACAGGTCTCAAAGCTATCGATGCTATGATTCCAATCGGTAGAGGACAAAGAGAATTGATTATAGGCGATAGACAGACAGGTAAAACAGCCGTGGCTATTGATACAATAATAAATCAAAAAGGTAAAGACGTTTATTGTATTTATGTTGCAACAGGTCAGAAAGCATCAACTATTGCTCAGGTAGTTAAAAATCTTGAAGATGCCGGTGCTATGGAATATACCACTGTTATAGCTGCTCCTGCGTCAGATCCTGCACCAATGCTATACATATCTCCTTACTCAGGTGCAACACTCGGCGAGTATTTCCGCGATAAAGGTAAGCATGCACTCGTAATCTACGACGATTTAACAAAACAAGCAGCAGCTTATAGAGAACTTTCTTTACTTTTAAGAAGACCTCCTGGAAGAGAAGCTTACCCGGGTGACGTATTCTATTTACATTCACGCTTGCTTGAAAGAGCTTCCAAGCTTTCAAATGAACTCGGCGGCGGTAGTTTGACAGCTTTACCTATCATCGAAACTAAAGCCGGTGACGTATCTGCTTATATCCCGACTAACGTAATCTCTATCACAGACGGACAGATTTATCTTGAACCAAATCTATTTAATAACGGTGTTAGACCCGCTATAAACGTCGGAATATCTGTTTCGCGTGTTGGTGGTAGTGCTCAGATTAAAGCAATGAAAAAGATTGCTGGTACTTTAAGACTAGACCTTGCTCAGTACAGAGAACTTGAGTCATTCGCAAAATTTGGTTCAGACCTCGACAAAGCAACTCAGCAGCAGCTAAGACGCGGTGAAAGACTTGTTGAAATACTCAAGCAGAAACAATATTCTCCTCTAGGTGTTGAAAAACAAGTTGTTGTCATTTTTGCAGCTACTCATGGATATCTTGATGAAATACCCGTTGACTATGTAAAGAAATTCGAAAGTGATTTTCTTACCGAAATGGAAAATATTCACAGCGATATTTTAAATGAAATAATCGAAAAGAAAGATTTATCAGATGATTTAATGAAAAAACTGAATTCAGTTTTAACTGATTTTACAAACCGTTTCAAAGAATCCTTAAAATCTTAATTCTATGACAACTAAAGCACCCGCAGAAGTAAACTATTTCGATGATTCAGTTAAAATTAAAAGACTTTATTCTGCTATCGATGAACTTAAAGATGTTATAATAGAGGATAATGAAAGAAACAGACTTAGTTTTTGCGTTAACTTATATTTTGAAAAGGAAATAGGCTCACTTTATGATGCGATCGTACAAGCGAAACCAAATTCTTCAAAAGTTAACTTTAAGGTTCTCGAAGAATTAATAATGAAGAAATTAAATGAAAAAGGAATTAACTGAGAGTTGGCTACACTTAAAGAAATAAGAATCCGCTTGAATGCGGTAAAGAATATTCAGAAGATAACTAAGGCAATGAAAATGGTTGCTGCTGCTAAAGTACGCAAAGCACAGGATAGAATAATTTCAACCAGACCTTATGCGAGTAAACTTAGCAGTCTTATGAGTGAACTTGTTAATTTAAATGATATTTCGAATCATCCTCTGATTCAGGAAAGGGAAATTAAGAAACGTCTCGTAGTCTTGATTGCCTCAGACAGGGGACTATGCGGTGCTTTTAACTCTAATATCATAAAACATACAGTTGCTCATCTCGAAAATATTGGAAAAGATACTGCAATGATAACCATTGGTAAAAAAGGTTTTGATTTTTTCTCTAAACGGAAATACAATTTAATTAAGAACTATCCTAGCGTTTTTCAGAATTTAAACATTCAGACATCCACGGAAATTGTTAATTACCTTAAAAACCTTTATTTGAAAGGTGAATACGACTTTATAGAAATTATATACAACGAATTTAAATCAATAATCAAACAAAATATTGTTACGGATACTTTCCTTCCGTTCAAGAAAAACTCCGAAAGTGATTTTACATCCCGAAATATTGACTTCATATTCGAACCCGATTCTAAAAATATTTTGTTCGAACTCATTCCGAAAGAATTGAACATTATGTTCTGGAAAGCTCTACTTGAGTCTAATGCGTCTGAACAGGGTGCCAGAATGACAGCTATGGAGACAGCCTCGAACAATGCTGGTGACGTAATTAAAGAGCTTAATCTGAATTATAATCGTGCACGCCAAGAATCTATCACAACAGAACTACTTGAAATTGTAAGTGGTGCTGAAGCCCTGCAAAAGGGATAAAAAGACAATTGTTCTTGTTTGATTAACAATTATTTTATTCTTAAAGCACAATCAGAATTCCTAAACAAAGAATTGCTCAATTATTCCGTTGAAGATTCTCTTATTGTCGAAAAGAACTGTGTAACAATCCTTCTTAAATCTGCCGAATACAGGTATCTTAAGATAGTACTTGAAAAGAATCTCGAAACCCTTTTTATAGAAAAATCTAAAGTCATTCCCAAAAAGAATGTATTACGCATCTTTCCGTCAATAAAATCTAAATTAATAAAATCTGTTTCAATTGTTGAGAAGAATAGAATAGTTTCACTGCTTCTTAGTGATGGTAATTCTTTAGTATTCTACGCAGTACCCGATAAATCAAATATTTTTATCGTTAAGGAAGAAATTATTACAGATTCCTACAAAGAGAAATCTGACTTCATTGGAAAAAATGTTGAATCGATTATTAACATACCACAGGCATCTGTGCAAACTGTCCCTCAATCCATTCAAGATATAATAAAAAGTAAATATAATTATTTAGGTAAATATTATAAGCATGAACTTGAAGGAGAGCTTTCTAAAGTTGATATAAACATAAAAGATCACGATAGAATAATCAACAAATTAATTTCAGCGATTTCTGATTCAAATAATTATTATTTATACACGAATAATGATGTTTTAGTACCTTCGCTAATCAGCCTTTCTGCCTATAGTGAATACGAAAAGTCAGAATATGAAAGTATTAATTTACTCATAATTAACTACTACAGAAAGTATAAATCTTTATATGAGAAAAAAGAAGTTAAGAATAAACTGCTTAGAAAATTAAATACTGAATTAAAAAGAGCAGAGACTAAAATAGAAAATATAAAAAAGGCAATTGATAAGACTAAGAATTCACATCTCTTCAAAATCATCGGTGATATCTTATTAGCTAATATACATAATATTAAATTCGGCTCAGAGTTATATGAATATATTGATGAAAATAAAGAAATCCGTAAAATAAAACTGAATCCTAAACTGTCAACTCAGGAAAATGCAAATCATTATTACACAAAATACAAAGGACTAAAAAGCTCTGTTGAATCTCTTAATAGAAAAATGATGTTATTGATATCAGAAAGAGAATCACTTATAAAAAAGCGTGATGAACTCGAGAAGGAAGAAAATTTCAAAATATTAAGAAAGATGGATAATATAGAAACTAAAATTAGTAATTCTGAGAAATTACCCTTCAGAATCTTTAAATTAAGCGACAAGTATGAAGTGTGGGTTGGAAAAGATAGTGCCAGTAATGATTTGCTTACAATGAAATATACCAATCAGTATGACTACTGGTTTCATGTTAGAGGATTCAGCGGTTCTCATACAACATTAAAGTTACTTGACAAAAATCAAAAACCAGAGAAGGAATATGTTATAAAAGCAGCTGAGATTGCAGCTTATTACAGTAAAGCAAGGAAAGGGAGAAATATTCCGGTTGCATATACTGAAAAGAAGTATGTTAAGAAGAGAAAAGGCTTCAAACAGGGATCAGTAGTTATGGAAAAGGAAAAAGTTGTCTTAGTTAATCCTGCGATTCCTGAAGTGTAGTAACGATTGATTTTACATCCGACGTTCTAACTCAGCTATTTTGTCAAGAATGTTTTTTTTGTTCTTGTGTCCTGCCCTTAGTAGTAATGAATATGCATCAAATGCTTCTTTATTAAGTCCTTGCTTTGCCATGACATCAGCAATCGTTTCGGTTATTATTTTTACATTACCGATTAGGCTGTCTTTATTGTTTTGTGCTGGAATATTATTCCGTTTCAACTCTTCCTCAAGTTTTGACCTATTCTTATTCTGATGCAAATCTAAAGACATCTTTTCGATTCCATCTTTAAAACTAATAAAATTATCATCATTCTCAATCGTTAATAAGAATTCACTATCTATAAAAGTAAGTTCAGGGTTGCTGCTTTCTGGTAATGATTTGCAGAAACTCAAATCTTTGAAATATTCTTCATAGTCCTCAAATTTATCAAGATCGGACAACATTTCATTGTAAAATATCTTTGCCTGCGTTTGTTTTGAGCGGAATTCATCTATTGAAGTATGCAGAAGGTCAATTAATTCCTTGTTTTGTATTTTATCCTCAATATTATATAATTCTGTTTCTGCTTCATTGTAATATTCAAGCTTTATTAAAGCACGTATTTTTAATATTCTTGGTGACAGATAAAATGGGTAAAGCTCTATAATCATATTGCATATTTTAATGCAATTATCATAGCGTTCATTAAAGAAATATAAATTTGCAAGTTTAATAAGTAAAGGTGAAAAAGGATTGTCCTCAAGCTTCTCTTTTAAAAATGCAATGTAGTTATCAAGATTAAGCATTTGGCTTTAGTTCCATTAGTTTTGCTCTGTTATGAGTTACTATTTGCTTGATGGACAAAAACGATATTGTACCAAATCCTAAAGCAAACATAAGTTGAAAAGGAATAGAGGCAATTTGGGCATAATAAATCGATATACCAACCCCAGTAAATAAGTAAATTGACAATATGCCTTCAATAAAAGCTATAAAAGGTATTTTCTTTGTGTGGTATTTCTTATCATGTACCGTATCGTTCTCGTTCACAATTTTATATTTTGGTGTTCTAACAAATTCACTTTTTTTATTAATAAGTCCTTCCCAGACGGCTTTAGTATTATTAACCGCTAATCCCATACTTCCCATCATAAACACAGGGAAATAAATTATTCTCTGTTGCCAATCTGGATAAATATCTTTCTGAGAATATAAGTAAAACATCATAGAACTGACGAATGCAAAAATAAAGAACGACATAAATTTATAAACATCATCGTATTCACCCGTTTCTTTAATAATTGTAACAAGCGGACTCAGTAATGCTGCTATTAGAATAAATGGATACGCAATGTTACTCCAAAGATGTATGAATGACTGAATTTTCTCTCTAAAAGGCAGATCCGATTTTAAAACTTTTGGGTAAATCTTCTTTGCAGTTTCAATCGCCCCTTTTGTCCATCTGAACTGTTGCGACCTTAAAGCATTAATATCAGCTGGAAGCTCTGCCGGTGAAGTAAAGTTTACAAGATATTTTAATTCCCAGCCTTTCATTTGTGCCCTGTACGATAAATCAAGGTCTTCGGTTAAAGTATCAGCCTCCCAATTACCTGCATCTTCTATACAGGATTTCCTCCAGACACCACCCGTGCCGTTAAAATTAATAAAGAATCCTGCTCTGTTCCTTACCGCTTGCTCGATGACGAAGTGTCCGTCAAGTGCGATTGCTTGTGTTTTTGTTAAAACGGAATAATCTCTGTTCAAATGTTCCCATCTTGTTTGAACTAATCCAATCCTATCATTCTTGAGAAAATACGGGATTGTTCTTTTCAGGAAATTCTTCCTTGGTATAAAATCAGCATCAAATATTGCTACGTATTCACCCAGTGCTATTTTTAGTCCTTCCTTTAAGGCCCCAGCTTTGTAACCTTGTCTGTTAGTTCTGTGTATATGATTTACAGTAAATCCCAATTCCTTATATTTCTTAATGTGTTCCTCGATAATATCCTTTGTATCATCTGTAGAATCATCAAGTATTTGTACTTCTAACTTATCTTTTGGATATTCTATCCGAAGTGTTGCATCAATCAGCCTGCAAATTACATACTTTTCGTTGTAGAGTGGCAATTGTATAGTCACAAACGGGTAGTTATTAATTTCAAAGTCTTTCTCATTAATATTTTCGGTTCTCTTATTAAATGTCTTAAAGTAAAGATATATCATACTAAAGCCATGACTTGCAAAGAAGAACAGCAATGTCAGAGATCCTATGTAAGTGATTAATATAACTGTTTCAATCTTCATTTTACCAGTTTGATATAATATCGTTTAAAATATCTTCAGTAATTTTCTCGCGTGCAACCACAATACCAGCTTCTCTTTCGGAAAAGGAATTTGATGATGAATTGTATTCACCCCAGTTTTCAAAAGTTCTTTCCCATATTTTCGTTTGTTTCTTTAAGTTATCGAATATAACCGTCACCGAAATAGTTACTTTGCGTTTAGTCACATTTTCCGAACCGCTTATTACTAAAGCTTCGTCTTTTATGGAACTTATTGTACAAGTAAGCAATCCATCAGCTTTTGTTTTATCAACTAGCTTTAATGTGTTATCCCCAATAATCTTATTTTTAAGAAGTTCCGTGAATTGCTCTTTTATACCTGCTTCAGCGTAACCGGAATTGTCCAAAAACAAAGGAACGGCTACGGTTTTGATTCCTTCAGGAGGACTATTTCCTCTGAAGCTGTAAACACCGCAAGATAACAAGTTGATAGCTAAGAATAATATAAATAAATATGATATAAATTTAATCATTACCATATCTGTTTATGTTATACTTATTAATTTTCCTGTATATATTTCTTTTTGATTGACTCAAATTATCTGAAACTTTATTTACATCCCAATTATGCAACTTTAATAAATACTTAATAAGTTCTCTTTCAATATCCTCACCGTTCATTAGTTCAATCTCATTTTTGTTTATATAAAACCCATCATTCCTCATGTTATCATTAATATCAAAATTTCTATTTCGGATTAAATCTTTCACTTCAAGAATATCTGTTTTCAATTCAATAAGTCCTCTGATTATTAAATCTTTTTCATTCAGATCTCTTGAAGCGTTTGGTATGGCAGGAAGTGGACGAGTCTCAAAGTTAACAGAGTGAAGATTCCTTTTTACATCATCAATCCCGATAACTTTGTTTGGATTTAATACAATAATACTTTCACAGAAATTTTTTAATTCTCTTACATTCCCATACCAAACATAGTTTACAATATAATCGAGTGCATCGTCATTAATTCCCGCAAAGCCTATGTTGTTTTTATTGCATATATCGTCAACGAATTTATCGAATAAAACTTTGATATCAGTCCTTCGTTCACGAAGCGGAGGTATATTAATGTTGACAGACCTTAATCTAAAATATAAGTCTTCCCTGAAGTTCTTATTAATTACCTCAACCTCCAAGTTTTTATTTGTGGCCGCAATCACTCTAACATCAACAAATACTTTTTTACTCCCGCCAACTTTCATGAATTCTCCGGATTCAAGGACCCTAAGAATTTTCACCTGGGTGGCAAGAGGCATATCGCCAATTTCATCAAGGAATATAGTACCATTATCCGCCATCTCAAAATATCCTGAACGTGATTCAATTGCACCCGTGAAAGCTCCTTTTTGGTGACCAAATAGTTCGCTTTCTATTATTCCTTCTGGAATAGCACCGCAATTTACAGTTATAAATGGTTTATCCTTCCTTTTGCTAAAACTATGAATAGAATTTGCTACAAGTTCTTTCCCTGTTCCGCTCTCTCCGGTAATCAATACACTAATATCAGTAGGTGCAACCTGCTGAATTACCTCATTTATTTCCTTAATTTGTATTGAATTACCTAATAATTTCATAATAAAATACTAATATAACATTCAGCAAAAGCTTATTAAAGTTAATTCGAATGTTAAATTTTATTACCAATATCCTGCTTTTATCCTTTAATACTTTCAAATAATTACATATTTTTTCATTCATTTTACTCAACAAATGGCAAAAGCAAAGCTTGTAAAAACAGTTGTAAAACAAGAAGCATTTATAGAAGAAAAGATTGATAATTATTTCTGGCTGATTATTCCGGTTCTAACTCTAATCTATTACTGGATATCTAATGTTTCTATTGGCTTTTATCAGGATGATGAAATCGCTCAATACCTGAATGCAATCAAGTTTCAAGTGGATCCTTCTGCTATTCTAGGAAACAATCCTAAACCAGGCTGGAAAATATTTCTCATTCTTCCTGCATTGTTAGACTATAAAGCTGTCTTGCTATTCAATTCTTTGATTGCAGCTCTTGCTGTTTTCTTTACTTTTTTGTCGCTAAAAGAATACAAACTGAAATATGCTTTTTTCGGTGCGTTACTTTTAGCATTACAGCCCTTATTCTTTGACCTTTCATTTAGAACTTATTCTGAAATATTCACAGCTTTACTTGTTGTTATATTCCTTTTACTTTACAAGCGGGAAAAGTATGTACTGTCAGGTCTTTTAATGGGTTATATTTTAACTATAAGGCAGGAGCTAATTATATTTGCTTTTATTTTGTTAATAATTTTCATTTACAACAAAAAAATATTTCCTGCTATATCTATTGCTATATTTCCTGTTATTTACAGTATTCTTGGGATGATGAAAACAGGTGATCCATTGTTTGTATTAACTGAAATGAAAGCAGTAGCCGGTTTGCAATATAACTCTCAAGGTATATTTCATTATTTCAAAGTTTATATATTTATTGTTGGTCCGATTACTTTGTTATTATTTCTTCAGGGTTTCTTTGGATTCTTAGCAGATACTAAGAATTACAAAGCTTATGTTGAGAAGTATTTTCTGCTGTACTTATTATTTATTACTGTTTTCGGAGTGCAGATGTATACAATGATGAGTAATGGACCTAATCCCGGAAACTGGAGATATTTACTCCATGTATCTCCTGTAGCTATAATATTTGCTATTGTGGGTTTTAATAATCTTGCAGATGAAAAATATAAGAAATTACATTATTTGATTACTGGATTAATTTTCATTATTACTTTATTATTTTTGTCTAAGGAATCGGACGGCTTTAAACTTCTTGAAACTGACGATTATACAAAGGTAGCTTTTATAACAATATTCTTTGTTTCGACTTTGATTATTCCATCGAAAGATAAACAAGCTTATCTTAATAAATTATCAATTGTTTTATTATTATCCTCTGTTTTATATCTTTATATTGATTTCAAACCGAAAAAGCTTTCGCCTGAGAATCAGACTGTTAAAACTGTTGCAGAATCATTAAATAAATTAGAATTAAAAGGTAATTTTTACACAAACCATTCGGTATTGCTGTTCTTCATGGAAGATTATAAGAAAGAGCCGCAGAAGTTTCTGCCTATTAACGCAAAACATATAAATGAAGTCCCTATAGGGTCGATACTTGTTTGGGAAAATCACTATGGATATAGACCGGAGTTTGGAAATGATATAAAAATTGAAGATCTTCAAATGAATCCTGATTATAAGATTATTAATCAGTATGTATCGATTGATAAAAGATTTGTTGCTTACATAATTGAGAAAGTTAACTAATATGAAAAATTGTATAGTTTACGGGGGAGGTGGATTTATAGGATCCCATTTAAGCGAAGAGCTGTTAAATAATGGGTACAATGTTACTATATTTGATAAAATTAATTTTTCCAAAGAAAACATTCGAAGGATCAAGGATAGAGTTAATATTATTGAGGGTGATTTTAATAATGAGTATGATTTACTCAGCAGTTTAAACGGAATCGATTTCATATATCATTTGGTAAGTTCAACGCTCCCTGCATCATCAAATGATAATCCTGTCTATGATGCGGAATCAAATCTTGTGTCAACACTAAGGCTTTTGCAGGATGTTATTAAGAGAAAAATAAAGAAATTTATCTTTATTTCTTCTGGGGGTACAGTTTACGGAGTACCGCATACAATACCTATACCTGAATCTCATTCAAGGAAACCTATTTGTTCATATGGAATTATTAAGAAGACGATTGAAGACTATCTTTTCATGTATAATTATTTGTACGGACTAGATTACAGTATATTCAGACTTGCCAATCCTTACGGCGAAAGACAAAATCCGCTGTACGCTCAGGGAGTAATTCCAGTTTTTCTTAAGAAGATATTACTTGATGAAAAGATAGTAATTTGGGGTGACGGTACAGTCAGACGTGACTATGTTTACATTAAAGATGCAGTTATACCTCTTGTTCAATCTCTTGAATTTAAAAGCGAACATAAAGTGTTTAATCTTGGAGCTGGTTTGGGATACACAGTAAATGAACTTCTTGAAATAATAAAAACCGAGACAAAAATCATACCGAAAGTAAGTTACACTAGTAGCCGTAAACTTGATGTTCCCGTTAATGTACTAGACATTTCATTAATTTCCAAAGAAATGAATTATTCTCCGAAAACAAACATTAATCAAGGGATTAAGTTAACATATAATTACCTGAAAGGAATTCTGGGTAAATCATGATAAAAAATTCAGATATTACATTATCCGTGTTCTTTCCCGCTTATTTTGATGAGGGGAATATTGGAAAGGTTACAACAAAAGCTGTAAAAGTATTAGAAGAAATGCAGCTAAAAGAATACGAAGTATTAATAATTGAGGATTGTAGTCCAGATAACACAGCAAAAGTCGCGGATGAATTAGCAGCAAAATTTTCAAAAGTAAAAGTTAAGCATCATGAAAAGAATATGGGGTACGGAGCTACTCTTAAAGACGGGTTTACGAGTGCAAAACTTGATTATGTATTCTATACAGACGGGGATAACCAGTTCGATCTGGAGGAATTAAAAAAGTTTGTTGCAATGCTTCCGTTTACAGATATAGTTGTAGGGTACAGGAAGAAGAAACAATATTCATTATACCGAAAATTCACTTCACTTTGTTATAATTACTTGTTAAAAATATTATTTGGACTTGATTACTGGGATGTTGATTGTGCATTTAAACTTTTTCCTTCAAAACTGTTTAAAGAAATAGAAATTAAATCAGTTGATGCATTTATAGACGCTGAAATTATGCTTAAAGCTCATCTAAAAGGTTATAAAACAGTTGAGATGGGTGTTACACATTTACCAAGGTTAGACGGAGTATCGACAGCTGCAAGGCCGTCGGTTATTTTTAGAACTTTTGGAGAAATTTATAGATTCAGAAAAGAATACAAAGAAGAATTAAAGAGAATAAAAATAAATAAATAATAGATAATTTCTAGATCTTCTCTGCCCAGATATAATACTGACCGCCTAATGGTAAGAAAAACAGGCTTTTCTCCAATGGTCTTAAAAACTTTAAAAATGCAGGAAAGTACAATGTATAATGTTTTCTGATAATCATAAAGCTACCACTTTCAAAAAGCTCAAGAGATTCCTTAGGTTTCAAAAGTATTGCATCAGTATCCCAGACACAAGTGTTAACAATATGACGTGTTACCGGATTAAATGGATTATGCTCAAAGAAGAATACATTCCCACCTTGCTTTAAGAGGAGATTTATGTTCAATACTGCTTTTATTCTCAACTGGGGTTCAATATGATGAAAAACATTAGATATGAATATTAAATCAAATGACTCTTTATACTTTTGAATCGCGCTGTCTTCGAGAAGAAAGAATTCTACAGAACTATTATTCTTGGATGCTACATCTATACTATTTGCTGAGATATCGCATCCATGTACATTAGAATCCGGGAAATATTCAACGAGATACTGCAGGTTCATTCCGATACCACATCCATATTCCAGGATCCTTTTGGGTGTATTTTTAAGGCATTCCTTAACTATTCTAACTTTATATTCGGCAAAATATTTACTCTCCTCACCGAAAAACTTTAGGTCCTCGGTAAGTTGTTTTTCGTAAGATTCTGCATGTTTGTCAAAATCAACTTTACTATGCATCAGTTCTTCTTTTCCTCATTCTTATTGTCAGATGTATTATCATCAACCGGTGTTTTCAATTCAGCATCGTATCCGGCTGCTATTATTGCCTTTGCAATTGCATCTTTGTCAGTTTTGCCATCGTCGAATGTAACTTTAACAGACTTTAACTTAGAATCAGCTTTAACTTCTTTAATCCCGTCAATTTTCTTTAATTCTCCGGATATTGTTTCTTCACATCCGGAGCAATGCATTTTTTCTGATTTGTATTCAACTGTTTCAATTTTACCTGTCGTATTGTTATCACCTGAAGATTCATTGGTCGTTTTTTTGCCGCAACTGCTTAAGACGAATAACAAGATTATCATTGAAAGATAATAAATAGCTTTCATAAAAATTTTCCTTTCTTTACTCATTTATATTAACGTATTTTAGTCTGAGTGAGTTTATCATAACAGTTATGATGTCACTAAATGCCATAAACATTGCAGCAAGGACCGGGCTAATAGTAATACCCAACGGTGCAAGAACACCTGCAGCCGCAGGGATTGTCAGTGCGTTATAGAAGAATGCCCAGAAAATATTCTGCTTGATTATGGAAACTGTCTTCGCTGATATGTTAACAGAACGCACAAGATTATTAAGGTCTCCTTTTACCAGAATAACATCAGCTGAGTCTATTGCAATGTCCTGTCCTGTACCTACAGCTATTCCAACATTGGCACGTGCGAGCGAAGGTGCGTCATTAATACCATCACCTACCATTGCAACATTCTTACCCTCTGATTGAAGCCGGGAAACAATCTTTTCCTTTTCCTCCGGTAATGTTCTAAAAGAATAATTATCCAGATTAAGTTCTTTCGCTACCATTTTAGTTGTATCTTCATTGTCACCTGAAATTAGAAACATGCTTATTGATTTCGATTTAAACCTTGACAGCATATCTTTTGCATCATCTTTAATTCTGTCTTCAAACTCTATTTCACCGACAAGAATATTATCAATGCTAACGTACTGATTCTTTCTGTTTGAATCAGTTATAAGGTCATTATGCTTAACATCATATTTATCAAGAAGAGACACACTACCTATCAGTATTTTTCTGCCTTCAACATAACCCGAAATACCCATACCGTTTTCATTAATTATATCTTTTACATTGTCGAATATATCAACTTGTTTTTCAACGCAATAATTGAAAATAGATTTTGCAATAGGGTGGTTTGAGTATTTTTCGATTGTGAAAACGTATTTAAGTAACTCATCTTTATTTGTTCCATTGTATGTTTTTATAGATTTTATTTGCATTTCTCCTGTTGTGATAGTGCCGGTTTTATCGAAACAGATTGTATCAATCTTATTCAGTTTTTCTATAGCCTCAACATTATTAAAAAGAATCCCATTTTCAGCGGCTCTGCCTACACCAATGACGACTGCCATTGGAGAGGCGAGTCCGAGTGCACAAGGGCACGCAATTACGAGTACAGATACTGCAAATAACAGTGATTCCTCAAACGGAACATCAACGACGAAATACCATGCAATAAATGTAATTAAAGAGATTGATATCACTACCGGTACGAATATTGAGGAAATTTTATCAGCAAGTCTCTGAATCTGAGGTTTTGAATTCGAAGCCTCTTTTACTAACGCTATGATTTTGGATAGGGTTGTATCATTACCAACTTTTTCCGCTATCATTTTAACAAAACCATTCTTCACAAGTGTCCCGCTTATTAGTTTGTCTGCTGATTTCTTTTCAATCATTACGCTTTCCCCGGTCATAGCACTTTCATCTACAACGCAAAATCCTTCAAGAATAATTCCGTCGACCGGCACTTTATCGCCTGTTCTGATAATCACAACATCTTTCTTTCTGACTTTTTTGAAAGGTACTAGCATTTCTTCATCGTTTCGTATAATGTTTACGAACTTAGCTTGAAGTTCCTTAAGATTCTTTATTGAAATTTGAGTTTTTGATTTTAAAACAGATTCAAGATAGTTTCCAATCAAAATCAGCGTAATAATCATTGCAGAAGTCTCGAAATAAACTTCGTGTGAATTCTTAAGTGCACTTATATTCAAACTTAAAATGTGGTTAGCTGAAATTACAAAACTGTACATGTAAGATGATAAGACTCCAAGCGAGACGAGAGTATTCATATCCGACCGGAGTATTTTTGCGGATTTATAAGCACCTAAAAGAAATTTTTTCCCGTTTACAAAAACAACATAACTTGTGAGTAATAACTGAAGAATTAATGAGAAATTCATTGAGAACTTAAGGTCATACCAACCATGTCCGCTCATGGAGATAACCATTATAAAAAATGTAAGAATAGCAGACTGGATAAAGTTGTTTCTTTCCGAAGCAAGATTCTGTTTTTTTATATTTTCGATTACATCATCATCCTCTTCTTCAATTACATCATATCCAAGTTTTCTAATATCAGATACAATCTCGCTTACTCCAATAACATTAGGATTGTAGGAGACATTAGCAACTTCTGATGAGAAGTTAACATCGACATTGTGAATACCGTTTAATTTCTCAAGATATGTTTTTATACTGCTGGCACAATTAACGCAATCCATACCCGTTACATCAAGTGATACGGCTTCAAAGTTTTCCGGAATGTTCTGTCTATCTATCAAATTTATTATTTACAATTTTTTAATAAGTCAGTAGTTATTGCAGCACGCTTATTTTCTAAAACATTATGTACTCTAAAAATGTTCGCACCGTTTATTATGCCGACAATGTTTGCTGACAGAGTTCCGACGTTTCTTTCTTCGGTATTTGATTTATAAATTTCGTTTATAAACCGTTTCTTTGATAATCCAAGTAAAATGGGGTATCCGAGTGATTTGAATTCGCCGATACGTTTTATTATTTCGATATTATGATAGAACGTTTTACCGAAGCCAATACCAGGGTCGATTATAATTTGCTCTATTCTTGCATTTTTAGCTATAGAAATAGAATTGCATAAGTATTCTTTAATTTCTAATACCAGATCGTCGTATACAGGATTAATCTGCATGTTCTGAGGAGTTCCCTTTATGTGCATCAGAATGCAGGATGCATTGTATCTTCTTGTCACCTCTGCGATTTTTGAATCAAACTGAAAACCGCTTATATCGTTTACAATAACTGCACCAGCTTTAAGTGCTTCGTCAGCAACTTCACTTTTATATGTATCAATTGAAATTGGAATGGATATATGCTTTTTAATTTCTGATATTACAGGAATGACTCGTTTAATTTCCTCGTCAGCAGATATTTTACGTGAGCCCGGGCGGGTTGACTCACCTCCAACATCTATGAAATCGGCACCTTCTCTTTCCATGGCAACCGCATCGACGATAATCTTTTGCAGTAAAATATCCTCATCAAAATACTTACCTCCATCGGAAAAGGAATCAGGTGTAATGTTTAGTATTCCCATAATGTAAGTTCGGGAAAAAAGGTCGTATGTTTTATTACCGAATTTGTAAGGCATAGAAATATTTATCGTTAAAAGAACATATAAGCTTCCCTACATCGCAGCTTGGGAATCATAAAATTGGATTTTATTAATATTAACTTACGTCTGCACCATCCGGAAACTCACCGTCAACAGTAATCACTTTTAACTTGCCGTCAATTTTTGCAGCAAGGAGCATTCCCTGTGATTCCAGACCCATGAGTTTTGCTGGTTTCAAGTTATCAACAATAATAATCGTTTTATTCATCATTTGTTCCGCAGTATAATGTTCAGCGATACCTGCGACAATCTGCTTTTCTTTCTTACCCGAACGTACTTGGAGTTTAAGCAGTTTTTTACTTTTTGGAACTGCCTCTGAATTAATTACAACAGCAGTCGCAAGTTTAACTTTTTTAAAGTCATCTATAGCAATAAGATTATCTTCAATCTCATCTTTTATCTGTTCTTCTGCAGGCAGTTCGATTTGCGGAAAAAGTATTTCATCTTTACCGAGTTCGCTTTCGCTTTGGAGCACGAACTCTCCGATACGGTCCCATGCGAAATCTGCTTCTCCTTTACCGAGAACATTCAGTATTTTCTGTGAAGTGAAAGGTAAAACAGGTGAGAAAGCGATTGCAAGAGAGTGAGCAATCTGGAGACATTCATTTATTATCTCTCCGCACTTCGCTTCGTCTGTTTTAATTACTTTCCACGGTTCGCAATCATTGAAGAATTTATTTGCAGCACGCGCTATATTCATAGTTTCATTTATTGCATCTCTGAACCTATAGTTATTGTAGCAATCTTCTATTAATTTCTTTTGAGCTTTAATGTATGCGAATATTTCAGGGACAGATTTTGTGTTCCTTTCCGGTACTTTGTTTTCGAACTTGTTTTTAGCAAAGACAACAGTTCTGTTTATGAAATTGCCGAGAATAGCAGCAAGTTCGTTATTATTCTTTGTCTGCAAATCTTTAAAGGAAAAATCAGAGTCCTTGTTCTCCGGCATATTTGAAGCGATTGCATAGCGCACAACGTCGGGATTGAACTCAGATACAACATCTTTAACGAGAATACCGTGTCCTTTGCTCTTTGAAAGCTTTGCACCGTCGAGATTAAGAAACTCGTTAGCGGGGACGTTATACGGAAGAATGAACTCACCATGTGCCATCAGCATAGCCGGAAATACTATTGCATGGAAAATAATATTATCCTTTCCGATGAAATGAATTAAGCGGGAATCGTCACTGCACCAGTATTTACGCCATTTATCAGGTTCATCCTGTTCGATGAAATATTCTTTGGTAGCAGAAATGTAACCTATGGGTGCTTCGAACCATACATAAATGACCTTGCCTTCAGCATCTTTCACCGGTACTTTAACGCCCCAATCGAGGTCGCGAGTGATGGCTCGGTCTTTAAGACCAGTTTTGAACCATCCTTCACAATAATTTTTGACGTTTGATTTCCAGTTAGTCTTTGTTTTAATCCAATCCTCGAGTTTAGGTTGGAACTGCTCAAGAGGGAAGTAAAAGTTTATAGCTTCTTTTACTACCGGAATATCTCCTGAAATCTTTGATTTTGGATTTTTAAGTTCAAGCGGTGTTAAGTTACTACCGCAGCTTTCGCATTGGTCGCCGCGAGCTTCTTCATAGCCGCAGATAGGGCAAGTACCTTCAACAAACCTATCGGCAAGAAAGCGTTTATCTTTTTCAGAATATAACTGTTTCTCCGTTTTCTGAATGAGAAGACCCTTATCATAAAGATTCAAGAAAAAATCCTGAGCAGTCTTATGATGAATATCGTTCGAAGTACGTGAATAAATATCGAAAGAAATACCGAGTTTATCGAAAGCATCTTTATTAGCATTATGGTACCGATCGATAATTTCCTTTGGAGTTACATTTTCTTTCATTGCTGATATTTCTATAGCTGTACCGTGTTCATCAGAGCCGCAAATAAAGATTATGTCTTCATTGCAAAGTCTTTTAAACCTAACAAATAAATCTGCAGGAAGGTATGCACCGGCAATATGACCGAGGTGAATATATCCGTTTGCGTAAGGCAGAGCCGCTGTTACAAGTAACTTATTTTTCATCATATAATATACTTAAAGCAAAGATTTGATTAAATGGAAAAGTTGATTGGAAAGAAGAGACAGAGATTATTTATACCCTTCCCAAGCTGAGCCTGGGAAGGAGATGGAAAATTATTATAACTAATATATGTTTATGAATACTCAATTAAGAACTTTTTGCCCGGACGTTCAATTGGAACGGGTTGTTTAGGAGGAATAATCTCCGGATGTGATCCCTTTGTGTATAAGCCGTGGCATTCAGCCCATTTTCCAGGGTAATTATTCTCATCAATTGAGATTAGACCCGGGAAAACAATAACGGTATTATAGTCATCGATAAAACTGAAAGCGCCATTAGGAGTATCGAAAGTATGTGTAAATAATTTTTCATCCTGAAATCTAATGTTCTCAATTGTTTCTTCGAGCATTACATTCAGGTATTCATTTTTATTTTCAGGATTGACGGGGTCTTTAGCATGAATTACAGTTACGATAACGTAAGGCGGATTGAAGTCTGCAAATTTACTATCAAAACCCGCTTTGACATCGTATGCACTAAAACTTACAGTGAGACGATTATGGTCGAGTGAGGCACTAAAATTGTGTAGGTATATATTAGTTGGGAGTATATGAATTCCAGAGCTGATTCCATAAAGATGAAACGTTTTATAATTGTATTTAAAAATCCTGCGATTGCTTGCATTGCCTTTTAACTTTGATTTAGTCCAAACTTTTTTGATAGTCTCAGATTTGTTGACAAAGTTAGCGAATTTTGAAAGTTTGCCAAAATTTTTCCTGTTGGCAATAACTTTTTCGGATTTAGTTTCTTTGAAAGCTTCAGTAAGTTCATAAGAAAATACTTTCTTATTGGTTCTACGGTAAACAGTTTTACCAAGTTTGCCGATAGGTGTTCCGAGGTGACCAGGTATTATTCTTGACATAATTCAATTTATTTAATTGTTATAAATAATAGATACGGCAATTACAGCAGTACTTATCTACAACATACCTAATTCCTAAACAAAAGGCAAGATAAGGCCAATTACTCCGTACTATAATCGTATAATTATCGTGCTATTACCGTACTTTTATTGGAGGTTCATAAGAGGTGCTGTATTATCAATAATTTAAGTAATATTATTGGGAAATTACTTAATACCAGACTAATAAATTAGATTATTATGTGTATAATCTATACTAGTACAAGTTTACAAATATTTTTTACTAATGTCAAGAGAAAAATGTTTCAAGCAGATAAAAAAACGCGGATAGGCACCCTTAAGAAGAATTATCATGGATTTTTTTAAGAAAATAACGGTTATAAAGAGGTAAAAGTGATAAGATTCCCGCCAAGAGCACGCGGGAATGACAGGAGGGGGTATGATAAAACAATAGCTTATTTAAGTTTCTTTGAAGTAGTATTTGTTAAAACTGAAAGAAGGAAATAAAAATAATAAGATTTATATAAATACCGATAGTTAAAAAATGCAGAAAATACAATAAATTGCAACTAATATATTATTTATTCCGTATTAAATATAAAAATAAACGATGAGCAGAGACGCAAAACAAAACGAGCCGGGTTTTTTTAAGACATTAGAATCTGACATGAATGTTAATGAAATGACAAAAGATTTCAGCCAGGACATGAATGATATTATAGAGTTTTATGTGACGCCTGAAAATAAGGCGAAGCTGAACAAGATGAATCCAATGAAAAGGGGATTCTTTTCTGTAGTATGGATTTTGAAAAGCATGATATTGAAACTGAATCCGATGCGTCGTGTAATGCTTCTTGCGGGAGCATTCTTTATAATCACAGCAATAAGAATAGAGTTTGATGAGTTTAACGTAGCATTTTCGACTGATTTCAGCGTGCTTGGATGTTTAATAATAATAATACTTTTAATGCTGGAATTAAAAGACAAATTGCTTGCAAAGGATGAGCTTGTAGCGGGAAGAAAAATACAGGAAGCACTAATGCCGGAGGAGTCGCCTTATCTTGACGGCTGGACGTTATGGCTTTATTCAAGACCAGCGAATGAAGTATCGGGAGACCTCGTTGATTTCTTCTATGTTGACGACGATAGAGCGACGCTGTTTGTATCAGATGTTGCGGGAAAAGGATTGCATGCGGCATTGATGACGAGCAAACTTCAAGCAATAATAAAAGCACTTGCTCCGGATTATAAGACAAGCGAATTAATATCAAAAGTGAACAGTACATTTTATAAGGAAAAGCTCCGCAAGATGTTTGCTTCATTATTTTATGTTGAAATCATTAAAGGCAGTAATACGATAGAAATGGTAAATGCGGGGCATCTGCCAGCATATATTTTGCGTGATAATCAGATTAAAGAAACACCTCACGGAGAGACAGCATTGGGACTGATTAAGAATGCGGATTATTCTGTGTTTAAAGAAGAGTTTAAAGAGGGGAATATAGTTGTAATATATTCAGACGGAATAACTGATGCAAAGAATCGAGCAGGAGAGTTTTACGGCAATGAAAAAATGAAGTCGGTTATATTGCAGAATAAGGAGTTATCAGCAAAAGCACTTGGAGAGCAAATAGTTGAGGATATATTTCAGTTTACAGGACAAACAAGACAGAATGATGATATTTCGATTATTGTAATGAAGAAGATGTAAGAGAAAAGATTTTAGCATAGAACAAATTTACTACAGAGTGCACAGATACAGCGGAGTGAACTTATTAATTATTATTAAGAGCATGGAAAACAGAAGAAGAGAAGATATTATATAGTTGACATGACAAAGCAAGAACTAAAAAAACGAAAAGATTTTATCAAGAGGATACAGAGAAAACACGGAGCACACGGAGAATACTTAAGATATTGCTAAAAGTTTAATCATGAGGGAAGCAAATAATGTCCTCTATGAATAATCCTAAACAAAGAAAACATATACAAATAGAGTGTGTAAACATTAAATCCTTTCTCTTTGAAAGGATTTAATTATTACTGTATAAAGTACAAATAGAATCATGAAGAAGTTCAACATCATTCCTTTACTCTATAATAATGATAAATTAAGGCAATAATAAATCATTATCGTGAATAAATAAATATTAATCCTCAAAAAATGATTTGAATCGAAAGAAATAAATCATTAAATTGTAAATAGATATTTTCCGATTTACATGCTTACATTAACAGGTTATGGCAAAATGTAAAAACACACCGAGCAGAATTCATCTTAAAAAATTTAATGTAAAGTTGTGTGAAAAAGATATTCTTTCTACTCGCATTAAGTTATTCATTGTTGACAAATTACTGCTATTCTCAATGGGTTTTAATCTATTCTGACACAACTTTTTATTTTATGGATGTACAGTTCACCTCTTCGAGTACCGGTTGGATAGCGGGATACAAGAACCTACAAAATTTTGCAACAGAGGGTAAGTTACTAAAAACAAGTAATTCCGGTTTAAACTGGTATTTAATGAATATTGGTACAATTCCCGGACTTTGGGACTTATATTTCATCAATGATTATACAGGATGGATAATAGGTGATAAAGGAACAGTCAGAAAAACAACTAACGGAGGACTGAACTGGGTACAACAGTTTACAGACTCGAGCGATCACAACAAAGCATTCTTTTTAAATCCTGACACGGGCTGGGTAACAGGTAATCATACATTTGTAACAACGAACGGCGGGAACAATTGGCTTCAAATGAGCAATACAATTAATACGTCTTATGCTGTGAATTTCTTGAATGGAAATACAGGATTTATAACAACTTATTACAGTGTAATACATAAAACTACGAATGGAGGGGTGAGCTGGCAGAGAGTGTTTGAGGGTGCTTTTCATACATACATTTATGAAATAACTTTCATAAATGATTTAACCGGCTGGGCAGTGGGTGATAATAACGGTGTCAGGAAAACAACAAACTGCGGAGATAACTGGATGTATCTTAATTATCCTGATGATGCAAAGTCAGTTTATTTCAAAGATATAAATACGGGTTGGCTGGGTGGTTCCGGAGTTATAAATAAAACAACAAACTCAGGTGTTAACTGGGTGCCGCAAATTCTGCCAATTAATTTTATGGGCTCTATCTATGGTATAAGCAAGTCAAACGACAGCACGCTTTGGGCTGCGGGTGGTAAAGGGTATTTATTCAAAACAACTAATGGGGGGGTAGGGATAAATCAAATAAGTATTGAAGTACCGCAAGAATACAGGCTTTGGCAGAACTATCCGAATCCGTTTAATCCTGTTACGAAGATAAGGTTTGAAGTGATGAGTAGCCCGACAGGAGTATTCGGGGATGACTATTTGACGGTATTGAAAGTTTATGATGTGATGGGTCGCGAAGTTAAGACGCTTGTGAATGAGAGGTTACTACCTGGTACTTATGAAACTACATTTGATGGTTCGATGCTGAATAGCGGTGTTTATTTTTATCAAATGTTGGTCGGGAATTTTACAGAGACAAAGAGGATGATATTGTTGAAATAGTTTTTAGACAATGAAAAAGGAAATTATTAATAAATTAGAAATTATATGAAAAGAATTTTTGTACTATTATTTTTACTCTTAGCGATGTGTTTAAAGGCTCAATGGATGTGGCAGAATCCATATCCTTCGGGAAACTCTTTGTACAGTTCTTGTTTTATTAATTCATCAACAGGATGGATTGCAGGTATAAACGGAACAATCATGAAAACCACCAATGGAGGAATAAACTGGATAATAAAGAATCCTTTCACGACTTCATACTTCAGAGGGATTTATTTTACTGACTCAGGGATTAACTGGTCGGAAACAACTGTTACGACAAATTGCTACAACATTCAGTTTTTAAATTCAGAAACAGGATGGACAGCAGGTGATAACGGTAATGTTTTTAAGACAACAAATGGCGGAACAAATTGGTATGAGATTCATGCTGCAGGGATCTCTGTTTATGGATTTCATTTTCCTGATGAGAACACGGGTTATATAACGGGACCTTCAGGGTATTTACGAAAGACAACTAACGGCGGCATAAATTGGATATCACTTACAAGTCCCAGTTCAACAAATCTTTTTGATTTGCATTTTGAGAATTCAATGACAGGATGGATTTCGGGTGAGAATACATTAAGCAAAACAACCAACGGAGGTATCACCTGGATAGGACAAATCCCAGTGAGTTTATCGGGATTAAGGTCACTCAGTTTTATAAACAATCAGACTGGGTGGGCAGTAGGATATAGCGGGTATATATTAAAGACAATAAACGGCGGGACTGAATGGAATTTCCAGTATTCTCATATAACCAAGAACAGCTTAAATTCAGTTCGCTTTATAAATCCGGAAACAGGGTGGATATGCGGTAGCAGCGGCACAACACTAAAAACAACAAATGGTGGTGCAAGTTACAGCATTAATAGTATTCCCGCATCAAAGTATCTTCTAACTATATGCTTTGTTAATGCCCAGACAGGATTTACAACAGGTTATTCAAATATGATATACAGAAGTACAAACGGAGGAATAATATGGGATTCAGCCGCAAGCGGTTCAACCGAGCAGATTAATTCAATACATTTTATTAATGAACAAACCGGTTGGGCTGTGGGTGGAGGCAGTAGTTATTACAACAGTATAATTCTCAAAACAACAAATGCAGGAGTAAACTGGTTTACTCAATTAAACTCTAATTATCCGATGCTTTACTCAGTATATTTCACAGATGTACAAACAGGATATGCAGTTGGAGGAATTAGAACAATTTACAAGACAACAAATTCAGGAAGTAACTGGGAATACATACAAACGGACCCTGTCACGCTTTATTCAGTTTATTTTGTTAATGCACAAACTGGCTGGATAGGAACGCAAGAAACAATAATGAAAACGACAAACGGAGGTACAAACTGGAATAGTTATTATACAGGTATACCAGTGAAATCTCTGCAATTCACTGACATAATGAACGGGTGGTTTACCGTAACAAACGGGAATATATATAAATCAACAAACGGCGGAATAAACTGGAATGCAGAGCAAATAAGGATTATAGGTGCATTTAATTCATTGCATTTTGTGAATTCAATGACTGGTTATGTTGTAGGTAGTGAAGGTACGATTTTGAAAACAACAAACGGAGGCTCGGTGTTTATCTCTAATATAAGTTCAGAAATACCAAAAAGTTTTAAGTTGGAGCAGAACTATCCGAATCCGTTTAATCCTGTTTCGAAGATAAGGTTTGAAGTGATGAGTAGCTCGACAGGATTATTCGGGGATGATTATTTGACGGTATTGAAAGTTTATGATGTGATGGGTCGAGAAGTTAAGACGCTTGTGAATGAGAGGTTACTACCTGGTACTTATGAAACTACATTTGATGGTTCAATGCTGAATAGCGGGGTTTATTTTTATCAAATGATGGTCGGGAATTTTAGAGAGACAAAAAGGATGATATTATTAAAATAAGAATATCTTTATTTCTTAATCAAAGTTTTGGAAAGATGAATTAAATTAAAAGTCATGAAAAAGTTTTTAGTAATTATGATTCTCCTCATTTGCAATATTGTAAGTTCTCAGCCGGGATGGTATTCGCAAAATTCAGAGACAAACAGAAATTTAAAAAGTTTATATTTTGTCAATTCAAATACCGGTTGGGTTGTTGGTGATTCTATTGTCTTAAAAACCACAAATGGAGGGCAGAATTGGATAAGCCAAACTCTTCCGGTTCAGGCAACAATTAATTCAGTACATTTTCTTAATGAAAATACAGGATTCCTTGCAGGTGATAATAATTATTATTCATATGTAATAGGTACGTATGTTTTCAAGACAACGAATGGAGGAAGTAATTGGAATATTATTTACAGTAAAACTCCTGCAATTTTTGGGAATGCGTATATCAAAGATGTTTATGCAGTAAATGAAAATATAGTTTATAGAAATTACAGTGAATATCTTTCCTTTACATCATCAGGTTCGATATTGAAATCTACTAATGGCGGAGTGAATTATTCAAATTCACTCGAATGCGGAACAACAGAAGGTTTAAGTTTTATCAATTCCCAAACCGGTTGGATAACTTGTACATATCAAGAGGAAATGCTTCCGATTATATTGAGAATTTACAAAACCACTAACGAAGGAAATAATTGGTCATTAATGTTTAACGATTCAATTAATGCAATACGTGGCAGAGAAATTCAATTTCTGAATTCTTCTACAGGTTATGCACTTGGATATATAGAAAATACAATGTTAGTAAAAACAACTAATGGCGGAATCAATTGGACGACTAATATTATTAATAATTACAACAATCGAGCGATGTATTTTGTAAATGCAAATACCGGTTGGATAGCAGGATATACATCTTCGGGAAATTCAAATATTTCAAAAACAACTAATGGCGGACAAGACTGGGTAAAACAAAACTTAGCAGGAACAGAGATAATAAACGGAATATTTTTTACTGATACATTAACAGGTTGGGCGGTAGGTTACTATGGAGTTATACTAAAAACATTAACAGGTGGTTTAACATCAGCAATGCATGTCTCGACGGATATTCCATCTTCATATTTACTATCGCAGAACTATCCGAATCCGTTTAATCCGAAGACAGTCATCAGCTTTCAGCTTCCAGCGGTCAGTGATGTGATGCTAAAGGTTTATGATTTAATGGGTCGGGAAGTGGAAACGCTTGTGAATGAGAGATTGCAGCCGGGGACGTACAGCACGCAATGGAATGCATCGGGATATTCGAGCGGAATATACTTTTATACTTTGCAAACAGAAAAGTTTAAACAGACGAAGCGCATGGTGCTTTTGAAGTAACAAATAGAGGTATATTTTACTAAGAGTAATACAGAAGAGATTTAATATGGAAAGCAGATAGACCTGAATAATCAAAGTTATATCAAGTTAATTTAAAAGCTGTTCTGATTAAACACGGAGCAGCATATTTCGGGAGCGAATCTTTTATAATCATAATAAGTATTTTTGTGTATGCTGTACGAAAGGATAATACACTTGATACTTTAATTTATTATTTCGAAGTTCAATAAATTATATTAAATAAAGCATTTATTAATTTTATATTAATTAAATGAAGAAGTTAATTTTCCTCGCAGTATTAATTGTTTCTTTTGTAACAATTATTCGTGCAAAGCCAAGAATAATCGTAGGAGAGAATCCTTACAGTCTTTTGCCTGAATCTATAATAATTCAAAGAGTCATACTAAATCCAAACAACATATCCGCGTATTTTCAGAATACGGGTATATTCAATCAGAACAGTGCTTCAGGTAATTCTCCGGGTCTTTCGTGGCCGAAGGGTTCAAATAGGTATGCCTGTTATTCTGCGGGATTGAGCATTGCCTGCGGAATAAACGGTCAATATGCACAGGTTATGGCTTCATACTGGGGTGAATATACTCCCGGAACTTTCCAAAACGGGTCATGGACTACGAACAGCGATTTCAAGATGTACACAGTAAGGAATGGTGATAATGCATATAACAATCCCGATTATGCAAACTGGTATAAGATGGTACCTTACGGAGCGCCTTATAAAGATTTGAACAATAACGGTATTTACGATGACGGATTAGATATACCAGGAATGCCAAATGCGAGCCAGACGATATTTGAGTGCATGGGCGACGGAGATTCTTTACAAAGAACTCCCGGGGAAGGATTTGGAGGAGGGATTAAGTCACCTCTTCTTGGCGCGGAGATACACTTTATTTCATGGGCTTACACTACGCCCGGTATTGAAGATGTCCAGTTTATAAGTTATACCATTATAAATAAAGGTACGGCAAGATGGGATTCGACATTCACGGGAATATATGTTGAACCTGACATAGGAGATGCTAATGACGATTACATTGGATGTGACACAACTTTAAATCTTGGATACTGTTACAATGGTGATAATGAAGATGGAACCGGAGCTCCTCCGACATATGGAACTGCACCTCCGGCTTTCGGAATCGATTTTATAAGGAGCCCGATAAATAGAGTTACAGGCGATACACTCGGTATGACTTCTTTTATATTTTTAACTAGCACAGCTTCTATGCCGCCGCCATGTGAATCCCAAGCAAACGGAGAACCCGTTGCGGCATACCATTATCTTCAAGGAATGAAAAAAGACAGAACTTCCTTGATGGATATTACTCATTCACCTCCCAAAAGGACTAAATTCGCATATTCCGGCGATCCGGAAACGGGAACCGGCTGGACCGAATACAAAGGCTCAATGCAGAACTGCAACGGAGATACAACAGGTGTAATACTTCCTTTTAATTCTCCCGGGGATAAAAGAATGATTATTAATTCCGGTGCAATAGATCTTGCAGTGAATCCAGGTGATACTCAAAAGATAGTCCTTACACAGCTTTTACAGAGGGGAAGCGATAATAAGAATTCTGTAACATTGCTTAAACGATTGAGTAACCTTTCTCAGACTTTATACGACAATAACTTTAATGTAAATTTACTGCCTTCAATACCAACTGTTTCGCAAAGCGTTACACAGATAAATTCAACACAGTGCTCGGTAAATCTTTTATGGGATGATGCAGCAGAATCATATTATTACTGGGACACTATATTCTATCCGAAAAGCGATTCAAATATATATAAGTTTGAAGGGTATGAAATATATGAAGTTGACA